>ENA-OPVT01001980-OPVT01001980.1-human-gut-metagenome-genome-assembly--contig:-NODE-1980-length-11728-cov-4.361004_pt1 | contig 11728 bp, 7 predicted proteins | sample MGYA00241499_ERZ501990 | MGnify/ENA primary metagenome ERZ501990 (study PRJEB25962, sample SAMEA2042104) | human gut metagenome | biome: human gut; feature: human-associated habitat; material: faeces...
CTGTCATTGCCAGGTTTGTCTCAAGTGCCTCGTTGATCTCCTCAAGCGGGAACTTGTGTGTGATCAGCTCAGACATTGGAAGTCCGATTGCTTTTGCTCTCTTAAGGAAATCAAATGTTGTTGCATAGTCTCTGAGGTTGTATACCCAGGAACCAACAAGGTTGATCTCTTTGGAGCAGAGGTCGAAGTGCGGGTTGATGGTAGCGTCTCCACCGTTGATGAAGAAACCAAGCTCGCAAAGACCGCCGCCGTTGCGGATAAATTTGTAGATGTTGGAGTGTGCATGAGGATTTCCAGTACACTGGAAAGCGAAATCTGCAAGATGTCCGCCCTGAGCCTCTTTAACAGCCTCAGTAAGTGCCTCAATGCCCTTGAAGTTCATGAAGTTAACGCTTGTATCTGCTCCCATTCTCTTCGCAAATTCAAGACGTTTCTCATTTCCGTCTACTGCGCAGATATGTTCTACGCCCATAGTACGAAGTACTGCAATGCAGATCAGACCGATTGGTCCGCAGCCCTGAACTACAACTCTGCTGTTGAAACGAAGGATTCCGGTTGTTTTTGCTCTCTCAACTGCATGTACAAGTACTGCACATGGCTCGATGAGGATTCGGGAATCTAGATCCAGATCACTTACATTAAAGAATGTAGTTCCGAAATTTCCACCTCTTAAGAAGATGTAATCGGAGAACCATCCGTTAAGATGTACATCATCATCCGGAAGAAGTCCATATACGTCAGCTCCACCTACGTTCTTCTTGTTCAGGTCGAACATTGTGATTTCCGGATCATCTTTAAAGATCATACAGGTAACGACTTTATCGCCAACCTTTACAGGTTTTCCTGCAGTATCTACTTTAACATTCTTACCCATAGCCACGATTTCACCTGTACCTTCATGTCCAAGTGCTACCGGGATCAGGCCAAATGGATCTCTTTTAAATTCATGTGCATCTGTACCACACACACCGCATCCTTCAACTTTAACCAGGATATCGTCATCTCCAATCGGAGGAATCGGATATTCTTTCAGTTCGAAATGTTCCTTTTCAGTTAATACAGCTACTCTGGCTGTCTTCGGGATTCCAGTTGTTGCTGCCGGTGCAGAAACTGTTGCTGCTGCCGGTGCATTTCCTGTCATGCCGGAGAGAACCTGTTTCACGATTTCTTCTATATTTACATTATTCATGTCCATGTTCTTTCTCTCCTTAACTCATCATCTTTAACGAATGCAAAGGCTGTCTGCCATTACGCAGCGTCTTCTCTTGGTAAATGTACTTGCGCAGGTAAGACCTTCACCTGTACGGCTTGCGATTGTAAATGTACAATAGCCTTCACCGCCAAATCCTAATGCAGCATAGGATGGTGCATTCTTTACAAGGATTGCTGTATCAATTGCTTTCGCATATTTTGTAATATTATCAATATTCTTTGAATGGATATGTGCAGAATGGCGATTTCCGTGTTCTAACCATACTGCCTGTTCCACTGCATCATCAAAATCTCTTGCTCTTACTACACCAAGGATCGGCATCATAAGCTCTGTTGTGATCAGCGGATGTTCCTTCGGTCCTTCAAATACGATACAGCGGATATTTGCCGGTGCATTGACACCGATCATGGAAAGAAGTGTTCTTGCGTCACGTCCGACACATTTACGGTTCAGTTTTCCGCCTGCCAGAACTACTTCTGTAAGTTTATCCTGTTCTTCTTTAGATGCAAGATAACAATCATTCTCAGTTACAAGATAATGCATCAACTCATCTACGATAGAAGAAACTGCTACGATCTCTTTCTCTGCGATACATGGAAGATTGTTATCAAATGTACATCCGTTTACAATGTCTGTTGCCGCTTTACGGATGTCAGCTGTTTCATCAACAAGTGCCGGAGGGTTTCCTGCACCTGCACCAATGCCACGTTTGCCGGAAGAAAGAACTGCAGTTACAACTCCAGGTCCCCCGGTTGCTGCAATAAGCGGGATGTCTTTATGTTTCATCATTACATTGCTGGTTTCAAGAGTAGGTTTCTCTACAGTAACCGCAATATTATCCGGTCCGCCGGACTCTAATGATGCTTCATTCAGAAGATTGATCGCATAAATGGAAGTCTTGATTGCTGCCGGATGAGGATTAAATACAACTGTATTTCCTCCTGCAAGCATTCCCATTGTATTACATAAAATTGTTTCACTTGGATTGGTACATGGAGTAATAGCACCGATTACACCGAAAGGTCCCATTTCAATAAGAGTTAATCCTCTGTCTCCTGACCATGCAGTTGTTGTAATAACTTCTGTTCCCGGTGTCTTATCAGCTACGAGATGATGTTTGAGAATCTTATCTCCTACATTTCCCATACCGGTCTCTTCCACACCCATGCGTGCCATTACTTCTGCATTTTCTTTTATTTTCTTACGAATGCAGGTAATAATTTTTTCTCTCTGATCCATGGACATTTTCTTTACAATAAGCTGTGATTTCTTGGCAGCTTCAATTGCATCATTCATTTCTTTAAAAATGCCATGTTTGCCAGTCGGAGCGTCTGCTATCTGCATTTTTGCCATAACTTCCTGTACAATTTCCTGTACCATATTCTCATTAATTGGCATGAGACTGTCCTCCTTGATTATCTATGCTCTTATTTCATTCCTAACTGAGCCATTACTTGTTTTGTAATCTCAGCAACTAACTGTGCATCAGATGCAGCATTATTCTCTGCCGGTTTTGAATCTCCACCTACGAAATCATACTGATATCCAGGGAATTTCTTGAATTCTCCGTCCTGACATGCTCCACCGCAGTTATGACAGTTCTTGCCGTCTTTGTTCAGGCAGAGGTTTGCCGGATGTTTACCAGCCATACCGAATTTACGACGAATTTCATAAAGTTTCTCAATGTTCTTCTCATCAAATTCCTTAGGTCCGCCAAGAACTTTTGACTGATACAGAAGCTGTGCGTAGAACTCAACAGATTCCATCTTCATGTAAGCTGCGTTTAAGTCTGTGCTCCATGTCAATGCTCCATGGTTCTCAAGAAGAACTGCATCGAAATATGGAAGGTATTTCTCAAGATTATCCGGAATCTCCATTGTAGATGGTGTACCGTATTCAGCGATCGGAACGCATCCAAGTGAGATAACTGCTTCAGGCATGATCGGCTGTGTCAGCGGAATACCTGCAATTGCAAAAGATGTTGCATAAATCGGATGAGCATGCACAACAGAACCTACGTCCGGTCTCTTCTCATAAACTCTCATATGCATTTTGATTTCAGAGGATGGTTTGAATCCCGGGTTAGCCTGGATCACATTTCCTTCTCTGTCTACTTTACAGATATACTCCGGTGTCATAAAACCTTTGGATACACCTGTAGGTGTGCAAAGAAATTCGTTGTCGTTCAGTTTTACAGAGATGTTACCATCGTTTGCAGCTACCATGTTGCGGCTGTAGATTCTTCTTCCGATGTCGCAGATCTGTTTTTTGATTTCATATTCGTTTACCATGCTCATTTTCCTCCTTAAGGCATTGATATAGTTTTTGACGTTTCTACCTGTGATTTTACACTATCGGTCATAAAAAGTCAATACATTTCCGTTGTTTTATGTTGTTTTTACGGGTTTTATTGTGTTGTTTTTGTTTGTTTTTTTCTTTTTTTTATTCCAATAATCGTATCAGATGCAAAAAATACCTCATCCACCGATCTGACAGTCCAGACCGCAGACCGCATGTACTGCCTTTTTTAATGTTTCCATATGTTCTTTGGACGGTGGTTCCACATTTCCCATCAGATATGGTCTGCCAAGTCCCTCATATTTATCCTGTCCAAGTCTGTGATACGGAAGAAGATGAATCTTGTCCACTCCGGGAAGTGTGTCTGCAAACCTTGCAATCCCCTGGATTTCCTCCACTGTATCATTAAATGTGGGTATCACCGGTACACGGATTACCAGCCTGGTTTTACCGGAAAGCGCCACTTTTCTGGCATTTTCCATCATCAGTTCATTGGAACGTCCTGTAAATTCTTTATGTTTCGCAGGATTTGTATGTTTAATATCCATTAAATAAGTATCCAGATACGGTAAGATTGTCTCAATCGTCTCCCATTTTGCACATGCCATACTCTCGATCGCAGTAGAAATCCCTCTCTCTTTGGCAGCTCTCAGAAGTGCTCCTGCAAATTCCGGCTGACAGAGACATTCTCCGCCGGAAAGAGTCATACCTCCGCCCGAGCGGTAATAGTATACCCTGTCTTTCTCAACTTCTTCAATCATCTCCCTGACTGTCACATCACGTCCGATGACCTTGTCTTCTCCCTGCACTTTCATTGTCTGGATCTTATATTCCTGAGATTCCGGATTGCAGCACCATTTGCACCGCAGGACACAACCTTTCAGAAATACGATCGTCCTTATACCCGGTCCATCATGAATAGAATATTTCTGGACATCAAACACTCTGCCCTTTGTATCCAAATAGTCCATGCTTTTCCTTTCTTATTCTGTTATCCATACATCCTCTGCCTGTCACTTTTACTTCCTTCAAAAAACATCTGAATCAGAAGCCCTGTTCTGTACGACGGATGATATCATCCTGAAGGGAACGGGAAAGTGTCGTAAACAGTGCACTGTAGCCTGCCACGCGTACTACCAGATGTTTATATTTCTCAGGATGTTCCTGTGCATCCAGCAGTGTCTGCCTGTCAACTACATTAAACTGCATGTGCATTCCCTTCTGGTCAAAGTATCCGCGGATCAGTGCAACGAATTTCTCCAGTCCCTCTCTTCCTGAAAGTGCGGATGGGTGAAATTTCTGATTAAAGAGTGTTCCGTTGGATACAATAAAATGATCCAGTCTGGATACGGAAGTTGCCGCTGCCGTAGGTCCCTTTACATCCTTGCCCGCAGATGGCGAAACGCCGTCTGCAACAGGTGTGTGTGCATATCTTCCATCCGGCGTCGCTCCTGTCTGTCCGCCCAGCGGTACATTTGCAGATACAGGATACAGACCTGCCTGGAACTTTCCGCCTCTTGGATTGTTATACTTCTGAAGCGGTTTGGAATATGTATAGGCAACTTCTCTTGCAAAATAATCAACTTCCGGAATATCATTTCCAAATTTCGGAACTTCATCGATCATATCGTGGATTTCTTTGAATCTCTGTGTCTTCTGTTCACCCGGTTTCATCCCCATGAAAGTTTTCAGAAGTCCTTCTGCAGTGGAAGCATCCACATTTCTGCCTGCTTTCTGCATTGCCTTCATGATCATCTCTGTCATATCACCGGCGGACTGCGCATCCAGTCCTTTATCATAGTTCCATGCAAGAGCTTCCTTAAGTTCTTTCATAGATACTTTCTTATCCTCATAGACCAGTTTGCGGATTGCAAAAAGTCCATCTGCCATATTGGCGATTCCAAATCCCTGAGGACCTGTAAAGTTGTAAACAGCTCCACCTTCCTGGACAGACTTGCCTTCTTTCAGACAGTCATCTATCATACAGGAAAGGAATGGTAACGGACAGCGTTCCGCATGAGCTACATCAATAGCATTATCTGCATTCACCAGCAGGGAAATGCAGTATTCCATCTGTTTCTTATATGCGTCAAAGAATTCATCAAAGGTCTTCATCTGAGTGACATCGCCGGTAGGGATTCCCACCATCTCACCTTTATCCATACCATTCGAAAAAACAAGTTCCAGAGGTCTGCACATATTAAAGAATGCGGCATCATGCCACCCTTCTGTCTTACCGGCTTTCTGCGGTTCCACACATCCGATGATATTGTACTCTCTGGCATCCTCCAGAGATAAGCCTCTGTTCTGCAGTGCCGGAATAATCACCTCATCATTGTAATATGCAGGAAGTCCGATTCCTGTTCTCGTAAGCTCGGCTGCCTTTATCAGGAATTCATGCGGAGAACCATTCCATACTCTCACAGAAAGTGATGGAGCCGGAAGATGCACATGCATGGATGCCTGAATACACATAACAGAAAGATCGTTAGTTACATCCTCTCCCTCTTTATTCTGACCACCCGCGATCAGATTCTGGAAAAGGCTATATCCTGCAAATCCTTCCGCTGAAGCCGCATCACGACATTTATTCAGGTCATTTAATTTAACCCAGATGCAATCCATCAATTCCTGTGCGAACTCTCGGGTAATAGTTCCTGCTTCCATATCCTTCTTATAATATGGATACATATACTGATCAAAGCGCCCCGGTGAAATAGAATGTCCACTGGATTCCATCTGAAGAAGCTGCTGTACAAACCAGAATGACTGACATGCCTCATAGAAATTCTGTGCACCCTTTGCCGGTACCCTGCTGCAGTTCTCTGCGATAACAAAAAGTTCCTGTTTTCTTACCGGATCACTTGTCTGTGCCGCCATTTCCTGCGCAAGTTTTGCATATCTGCCTGCATAATCGATCACCGCCTTACAGCTTAAAATCACTGCCTCAAGGAAGTGAGACTTTCTTGCATAATTACCGTCACCGACACTGCATCCATCCAGCTCTTTCCGAGCCTTCTCCATGATTCCCTCAAAACCGGTTTCCAGTACTTCCCAGTATTTAACTGTTACATGTCCTACACCATTGTAAAAATAGTTCCCAGGTGTAAAAATATTGTGTTCAATTGCCTTGATTGCTTCCGGTGCCATATAGGAAGTTGCAAGTTCACTGGTTGTTTTCCCTTTCCAGTACTTATCTGCCTCCTTAAGTTCGGCTTTGGTCTCCTCAGCAATCTCAAAAGGATCCGCAGTTCTGGTCGCAACTGTATCCAGTTCAGCTTCCAGCCACTCATAAGAGAACTCCGGAAATGTCTGACATCCCCTCGGCGCAATCGTACTGCTTCCGACAATCAGTTCATTGTCACGGATAATGATCGGAATGTTATGAAGAATATGCGCAAAAGCCTTTGCTCTGCGTGTGATGATCGGTTCTCCTTCTGTTTCCTTATAAGATTCTGTGATCAGCTTTGCTCTGGCTGATTCGATCACCGGCATATGTTCATACAATGCATCTACCAGTTTCTGAATTCTGGGAGACTTGGGAATATCTGATGTTTGAAATTTTTCCATGTTACTCCTTTCTCATGAATAAAAGCTGCACCCATACCAGACCCCAATACATTCCGGTATCATTCTGACAGCAATATCCTCCATGTTTTCATATAGATTCATTATACCTTATGGCTATCGCGAAGTCAACATGAATCAACATGTACATTCCGAACTTTTATGTTGTTTTTTATTTGTTTTTTCTTCTGTTCTGGTTGTTTTTGTTTTGTTTTTATGATTGACATTTCATTTTTCTTCAGACACGTTAAAAGCAGCATATCAGGTTATGATCCATAACTCTGATATGCTGCTTTTTAATATCGTATATTGTTTTTTCTGCATCGGATGACTTTAATGAGCATGCTTTTCCATCTCTGCACTCCCATATATTCATATACACTTAACTATTGTTTCCTGTTTTCTTTTTGTTCTCTGGCTTCTCTTACTTTCTCCCTCTGTTTCGTCAGATCGTAATAATCATCTGTAAGAACCCCATGTTTCCGCATCATATCAAACACAGTCTGCTGAGCAGGTGTCATCTTCATGCCAATAGAATTATTATAATCCGTAAGAACGCATCCTGTTTTCTCAATCAGCCAGAACAGCGGAGAATCATCATCCGGGATCATTTTCCAGATTTCGTTCTCTGTCCATGGAAGCAATTCCATCATTCCATGAAGATGTCCTCTGGGTATTCTTACGTAATCGCCGTCCGGCTTGATCAGACCGTCAGAAAAGTTCTCATCCTTAATTTTCATCTCATTTAACAGTTCTTCTGTTATCTTCATCCTCTTTTCCTCACCCTCGAGTATTGCTTTTTCCTATTATACGTTTCCCGCCAGAGTTACGCAAGTAAAAAGTCTAAATAGCCTCTTTCCTCAAAATATATGTTACTGTTCACTCCGTTCTCAGTAACACGCTTCGCGATGCACAGAATTTATGCTAATCGCATAAATTCGCGCGGTATGTCTCGGGTTTTCTGTGACCTTCGCTCACAAAAAACACCTCGCGGGATATTACCAGTGAACAGTAACAAATATATCACGTTCTATAAAATTCCATCTTGATTAAATTGCAAAAAAATTGTAGACTATATATGCACACACATTAATAGTTTTTGTTAATTAAGACTGATTTGAGGTTTCCTCATAACGTCTCAATTATACACACACATTTTCTAAAAAGAGCAGCTGCATCATCCGATGCGCTGCTCTTTTAGTTCCACTGTTTATTTTGTAACTGTTCTCTGCCGTCGACGGCATTCTTTAATGATTTTAACTCTTACTTTTTCTTCTTCAGGAAATAAATAAGTAAAATTATGATAACAATAATCCCGATACCACTAATCCAGATTACAGGATTCTTCATTCCTGAATCTGCTTTTACATTCTTTCCTGATGTTTTCTGACTCTGCTTATCATCGGATTCCTTGTCTTCTGTCGAAGCAGGCGTCTCTGTTTCTTCCGGTGTTGGCGTTGCTTCTTCTGTAGGTGTTGCCTCCGGTGTCGGTGTTGCTTCTTCTGTAGGTGTTGCCTCCGGTGTCGGTGTTGTTTTCGGAGTTGGAGTTGCTTCCGGTGTCGGTGTAACAATATCAGCAGCAGCCGGGACATTTCCTGAGGTACCTGCAGCCTCCGGTGCATCTCCGGATACATTTTCATTCACATAATCTGTATCCCTGTCAAGATTCAGCCATCCCTGTGTCACACCATCTGTGTCTGTTTTTCCCCAGTTTGTTCCGTCTTCTCCCCGCATATACTGAGAAATATGTACGCTTGTCCCATCCGCAATTCCGTCTGCTCCTGAAACTTCATCAAATTTCTCTCCAGGTCCGTTATAAACCGGTACATTTCCGCCATTTCCCTGAATCTTTACTTCAAAATCCACATCTTTTCCGCCAAAAGTACGATACTCTTCATTCACTGCGTCTGCCCTGGAAGCCGGATCCAGATCATCCATAGGAATGTATCCGTTCATCCCATGATACTGGGTATATGCCCACTTTTTGCCGTCCGTTCCATCTTTCTCACCCAGAACATGGATTGCAGTTCCATTCGGAATCTGACCTTCATTCAGTTTAATTCCCTTCGGATCCGCTTCATCATAAATATCTGCTCCACCCTGTGCACTCTGTACGATCATGTAATAATCTGTTGCATAATCCGGATTCTGGCTCTTTCCATCATCAGCATAAACAGAAACCGCTGTCACAATAATGCACAGCAATATTGCCAATACTGTTCCCAACCTTCTCTTCATAATCTCTTTCCTTCATTTCTCATTTTCTTTTTACAGCAGATGAACTTTTGTATTTGCTGTATGTGTTCCCATAAGGCTCTTTCACGTATGCTTTTACTACATAGTAGTATGATACACCTTTTTGTGCTTTTTTGTCCAGATATGAAGAAAGATTTCCACCGGAAATTCTCTTTATCAACTGATAAGAACCTCCTTTTTTCTTTCTGTATATATAATATCCGTTACATTTTTTCTGTGGATTCCATCTGATTCTGATTCCCTTCTTTTCAGACTTCACAGAGGAAATCTTCTGCAACGAAGGTGCCGCCTTAACCACATCGCCGGTTGTATATTTACTGTAGTATCTTTTTCCGGATGCTTCATAATATGCCTTTACCGTATAACGGTATGAAGCATTGGCTTTAACTTTACTGTCCTTATATTTTAATGTGGAAGTCCCGACATCTGCGATTTTTGACCATTTTCCTCCTGCAGCAGGTTTTCTGTACACATAATATCCAGTAGCTTTCGAAACCTTTTTCCATGAAACAAGATTATACCCGGAATTATAAGCCTTCACCTGAAATACCGGCGTATCCGGCACCCATGACTGATTTAAAGTTCTCGTATGTGCCTTGATCCTTACAGTCCAGTTTTTTGTCTTTCCATCTGACCATTCTGCTGTTGCTAATGCACCCTTATGAAAAGTCTGTCCTGACTCTATCCCTGCTGTGGAAGTAAACCATTTGCTTCCACCTGATGTCTTATAACCGGCATTTGCTTCCACACCAAAACTGATATAACTGATTCCACTGTTAGTAATCACTACCGAATACCTGCTCCCCTGCTTCAGCATTACTTCCGGTACAGTAACTGTCTGCACCCCTGCCACTGGCTGTTCAACTTCACAGGGCTGCGTATACGCAGCAGTTCCACTTTCCGGATCTGAAAGATCTGTAAGATCTGTATATACCTGTATTTTATATGAAGCATTATCATTCATGGTAACTACATTGATTTCTCCCAGAGCCTCTTCGTTTCCATTCCCTGCCTTCGTTTCATAAACAACTGATACTGACTGTCCAGGCTGTACTTTTATAGAAGAAATAGCTGAAGAACCATCATAAAAATAGTTATTATTATATTTCTGATCAGAAACAGTCACTGCCTCTGCACTTACAAGTTTACTGATATTGGGATCCTGATAAGAAAGATAGTAATATCCTCCGTCTCCTTTCTTCTCCCCCCAACTGTTTTTGATGATCCACGCACCATCAGATGTTACATTGGAAACAGGCAGGAAATTATTCTTTGAATAATTATCATCCCATCCTACGACTGTTACAATATGATTAATCACAGTCGAACTCGATTTTCCAACAGGATAACAATATGCAGCCGTATCTGGATTTGCATAATTATCTTTCATATAAAGCATTATGGATACTGCATGATCATTCAGCAGCATTTCCTTCATACGTTCCTCACTGTATTTGGAAAAAGATGCATTTTTCAGATATGCCACAGAATTATAAGCCTTACTCTCCGGAATCTGTACACTCAGATTCTGCTGATGCAAAGAATCCGTAGGAAACGGCACATCATCTTCTGTAGTCATTCCCGACCAGGTGCTGAGATAGATAGCCGCCAGATAATCATTGCCTCCTATCTCATGATAATCTCCCAATACCGAGTTCACATCATCGGGAGTATTTTCCAACGGATCATTCTGTCTGTTTGAAAAAAAGTATGATAAGTGTTCCTCTGACAGATCATAAGTTCCTTTATTCTGTGCCAGAAGTGAAGTTTCCATAATTGCCGCCATCCCAAAAGCCCAGCAGGTTCCAAATGGATTCTGATTTTTTACAGAAGTAACCAGTCCTTCTTTTCTGGAATCATAGGAGGATGGAAATGCTGTTTCTCTGCTTCCATATGCAGCGTAAACTGATGTCAGATCACTCTCTACTTCAGGTCCCGGATCTATCGGTTTTAAATTTTTAAAAGGTTCTAACTCTTCTTTTCTTTCCTCTTCTGTCAACGGACGACCTTTGATATATCGAATTCCATCTGTATTTTCTTCCGTTGCTTCTCCATCCTGAAACTCCTGTTTTGCATCATCGCTTCCGAACAGTTCTGCATCAGATTCCGTATCTGTTCCAAATTCATCTGCCTGTGAACTTTGAAATTCTTTCAGATCTGATGTATTTTCTTCTGTCTCCCTGTTGACTCCGGATCCAAACATTTCCTGACCCGCAGCTGGTACCGATGTATAAACCATTGCATAAGCCAGAAAAACTGACAATGCGCGTATCGCTGTATTTCTTTTTTTCATGTAGTAGTTAACTCCTTTACATAAATATAATATTATTATATCAGTATCTTTTTTGTTTTTCAACCATGATCAATGACAAAAACCGTCGGAAAACAGTGAAT
>ENA-OPVT01001986-OPVT01001986.1-human-gut-metagenome-genome-assembly--contig:-NODE-1986-length-11706-cov-2.855120_pt1 | contig 11706 bp, 14 predicted proteins | sample MGYA00241499_ERZ501990 | MGnify/ENA primary metagenome ERZ501990 (study PRJEB25962, sample SAMEA2042104) | human gut metagenome | biome: human gut; feature: human-associated habitat; material: faeces...
ATCTTTCAGGCATGGCCTGGTTCACGGTTTTGCATGACTCTCTTCCATTTTACGGGCTCAGCTTTCAGAGATGACAAGAATCCGAAGGTTCAGGCTCCCTTACTCGCAACCGAAGGAGTGGTTTCTGCCTCCTGTGCTGGTTTACAAGTTACTGTGAAATCTGTGTTTGCTGTTATTTCAACATAAGATTTCCGGTAAAAATCAGACAATTCCGGTTCTTATCGGAAACCTTATGCGTTTCCTAGAATCCAAAGCATGCCGGATATGATTTTCCGGATGCTTTCATTTCCGTTATTAGGCCATTCTGCATTTTTACAAAGTTATCAAATAGTTGTATACATTTCTTTCTGTCAGGCTTTTCTACGGTATCCATACATGACTGGAGAAATGCGCTGTATAAATCTCTCTGGACGGTTATGGCTCCGATGTTCTTAAACCTTTCTGAAAGTGCCGTTTTTATGTAGTCATCAGAAACATGGTTATACTGACTTGCCTTATATTTCCACTTATCCGTTTCCAGATATATCATGCCGTACTGTTCACATTTCTGTTTTAATCTTACAATGAGGGAACTTGGGCTTCGGTCTGTGATTGACTTGCCAAAACGTTTCTTCCGTTTATATTTATATACGGTCTTTTCGGTTCCGTCAGCATTTTTTATCGCAGAGGTTTTATCCCGGCGCTTTGTTTCGCGGGATTTCTTCGCAAGAGCTTTAAAATCCATCGGTTCGTTGATAAATATGGATGAATCTTTTATCATACTGTTTAATAAGGTCTCATGCTGACATTTTGTGTATTCTGCCTTCCTGCGATATAATTCTCTTACTTTTGCTTTATTTCTTTGGCAGGTCTTCGAGAATTTCCACGGTGGAAGGTCTTTCGTTTTTTTCTTCGCTGTTCCATCTTCATTAAATCTGTCAGGATTTGTCATCCTTGTGGATTTATCAATCTTACGCTGCAAGGATACAATCTGTTTGTTGTAGACCTTGCATTTTGGAGATAATTCTTCAAGAAAGACAGAAGATTCTGATACCGCAGCCATCGTAGAAGGGCCTTCATCAATACCCATTGTTGATTTTCCAGGTGTTATTTTCTTAGGTGCATTCTCCGTCATATACAGTTTTACATAATAATGCCATCCACTCTTAAACCACAGCCTTTCAATCTCACAGTATTTGATAACTCCGATAGATAAAGATTCATTTATATAATTTTTCTCATCAGGCATATCTGGTTTTGAAATATCATATTTTACCGGGATTTTGAGACCATTCCATTTGATATAACAATCAATCTGGCGCTTTTCGTTATTCTGGTCAAAGCGAATTGTGACACCGCTTAGGCTCTTTCCCGGAATCGTATGAAAATCAGATTCTTTCTTATAATGAACATCTTTTCCATTGCCGAATAATACCGCATCCACACCTTTCACGATATGAGCTACTTCTGCCTGTACCTGGTGTGATGAAATGTTTTTCTTATATCTACGCTGCATTACGCTTGCATACTTCTCAAGCCCGTTTTTTGTCAATCCGATGCTTTCACGTGTTTCATTCATGAACTTTGACAATCGCTTTATATCAGCTACGACCTGCTTGTCATCAGACTCTGATTTTTTAAGTCGTATATATTCATTCAAAGCCTGTTGATACTGTTTGTCGTTTTCTAATCTTGATAACAGCTTCTTTACATGTTTTCTTATCTGATTACTGATATGTGCCAGGATACGAAAACGCTTTTCCATGATATATGTTGTGTTTTTATCCATTTCCAACTTAAGTCTTAAAGTATGCATGCGTCATACCTCCTTTCTATTTCTTATATATCTAATATGCCGAAAAATTCCAAAACGTGTCGTTTTTTGCGGGAAAATTTTATAGAAATAGAAAAATATCTTCGCATAAAATATGCGAAGATATAAAAGTCGTATACGGTGTTTTTATTTATATCGTTATTCATTTAACGCCAATTCATCTCATGACTGAAGTCACAAGCATTCTTGGCTTAAATTGTAAACGTATTGCAAAGATTACCTCCACTCCAAAGAAAAACTCAACCAAAAATGGAAGCAGTTTGCAGTCCTGGCATTTTCTATCAGTGTTTGCAAGTTCAGTAGTTTTTGTTTCTTTTCTCATTATTTTTTCCTTTCTCCGGCGGCGAAGCCGCCGGTATCAATCCAAAATTAACAGATATCCTGAATATTCGCTTGAATGCTGGTCACACCATTCCACTCATTGAGTGTCGGGTAATACAGCATCTTGAAGTCATACAGTTTTCCGTTCTGATTCAAAAGCTGCTCTTTCGCCTCAATGTCATGGAAGCATACTCCGCTTTTGCAATTTCGGCTGTTGAATGTGATTTTCAGCACATTTTTGTTTTTACCGATAATCTCAGCACGGGTTGCCCTAACATTGCTCTGGGCAAAAACTGGCTTTTCATTCCCTTTGCCGAATGGCTCCAGAATTTCAAGCTGTTTGATGAAGCTTTGTGTCAGGAAGTCAACCGGCAGAATTACGTCAATCATAACCTTCGGGATAAAATCCGCATCAGTCAGACCACTGCGGGCATTAAGCTGTTTCCTGAATTCTTCCAGGTTCTCTTCCTTCAGAGACAATCCGGCTGCCAGCGGATGACCGCCAAAGCCAAGCATCAAATCCTTGACCTCAACCATTTTGTTATACATGCTGTATGCTTCAATGGAGCGGCCAGAGCCCTTCAGAAAATCGCCATCACCTTTTGTAAGGACGAAAGCAGGTTTACAGTATTTTTCACGGACTTTGCCGGCGATAATGCCGGCGATGCTCTCGTGAACATCCGGGAGGTAGACGACCAAAACCTTATCATTCTGCATTTCTGCATCAATAATTTTGAAAGCCTCCTCCATACCCTGTTTTGTGAGTTCCTGACGTTCTACATTCAGGTCTCGCATCTGAGCTGCCTTTTCGAGCGCTTTCTGATAATCAGTCTCAACCAGCAGGTCAAAGGCCTCATTTGCGGTATCCAGTCTGCCTTCGGCATTAATACATGGGCCGATTTTGAAGCCATAATCGTAAGAAGTCAGCGCCTTATCCTTCAGTCCAAGAACTTCAAGCAGCGCCTGCAGGCCAATATTTGAAGTGTTCTGCATTTTTTTAAGCCCTTCTTTAACGATTGCACGGTTATCATGCTGTAATTCCATTACATCGCAGACAGTGCCGAGTGATGCGACTTCCAGAAAATCGGAATTGTTGAATTCATCAATTTTTCCGAATTTTCGATACAGGCACCACATAAATTTCCAGGCAACAACAGCGCCGCAAATTTCTTTGAAAACGCCGTCATCTTCAGGACGTTTCGGGTCAATGACCGCGTCGGCGTCAGGGATGATGTAGTGGCGAGCGCCTTCATTATCTCCGGGTTCGGTTGGTGTTTCGTAAGGAACCTCATGACCTCCGTCATTCTCCTCAGAAGCATTCGCTTCTTCGTTGTCTTCTGTCGGACAGAAGTTCCTTATTTCATAAGGAACTTCGTGATGGTCTGTGACTACCACTGTCATTCCAAGTTCTTTTGCCAGCTTAACCTCATTCGCAGCTGCAATACCATTATCACAGGTCAGAATAACTTGCACGCCGGCATCATATGCGTCACGAATTGCCGGTTCATGAAGACCATAACCATCTGTAATACGATGCGGTATGAACTTATCGCATTTAGCACCAAGTCCGGTCAGACCTTTGTAGAGGATATATGTACTGGTCACACCATCCACGTCATAGTCGCCCATGATTCTGATGTATTTTCCTGCTTTCACTGCGTCGTAGATAACATCAACGCCACGCTGCATATCTGTCAGCTCTGAGCCGTCAGAAACGCGGGAAATGTCAGCCTCCAGGTACTCTCTCACTGCCTCTTCACCCTGAATTCCTCTATCTGCGAGAATTTTGATAATTGCGGGGTGGACATTAAACTGCTCTGCGAGGGTCTGAAACTCCGAATTCTTAAGATTTTTGTAAATCCATTTGCTTTTACTCATTTTTTAAGTCTCCTTTTCTTTGTTTTAGTTTTAAATATATTTTTACGATTTTAATATGCGGGATTTTTGAAATAGCGAAAAACGTAAAAATAAGCCCGGCAAAAGAATTGTCAGGCTGTAAATGTTGTGTATTGTGTATGTGGCGTTGTTGTGTTTCAGAATTCGGTGTCTCCACTCATTTTTCTCACCTCCTTTTAGGCAATTTGCGGGATACTATCGTGAACTATATTTATTTTTTTTGATGCCTGAAGGATGCCATTGCCAATTTCGATATACCCTCACATATAATGAGGGAACAGTCATCTCCTCGCCCGCATTTCCTCGCGGGGTGATATACCCTCACATATAATGAGGGAACTCGGAAACAAAATGAATTGCGCTGTGTATAACCGATATACCCTCACATATAATGAGGGAACTTCACTAAATCTGATAGTTACATCAGAGGAACCGATATACCCTCACATATAATGAGGGAACGACGTTGGGGGACGTCCCCCAATGAAAAATCGCGATATACCCTCACATATAATGAGGGAACAACCGGCGGCAAATAAAGCCCTCAATATCTCTCGATATACCCTCACATATAATGAGGGAACTGACTCGTATACAGGTTCTCCTCATGAATGACCGATATACCCTCACATATAATGAGGGAACAGGATGTGACCGTCAACGCATAGCCATCTTTCCGATATACCCTCACATATAATGAGGGAACAGGTTTTTGCAGCCTTCCGGCAGGTCTGAAAACGATATACCCTCACATATAATGAGGGAACGATATTATTACACAACTGAGCCATATATAATACGATATACCCTCACATATAATGAGGGAACGCTTTACACCATTCCACGAAATAAAAGCAATGCGATATACCCTCACATATAATGAGGGAACCGTCTGGGGGATTTTGCCGAATGGTACAACGGCGATATACCCTCACATATAATGAGGGAACTCTGGTTCTTCAGTTTTCATTGTTCCATAATCCGATATACCCTCACATATAATGAGGGAACTGCCCTCAGGCCCATATCTTTCGTTGCTCGGCCGATATACCCTCACATATAATGAGGGAACCCGGCCGCTCCGTGGCTGGTGTCTAGCTGATGCGATATACCCTCACATATAATGAGGGAACGTACAGTTCGCCCCAATATCGGCCGCTTTGGCCGATATACCCTCACATATAATGAGGGAACACATGTGACTCATCCGCGCCGCATACGGTATACGATATACCCTCACATATAATGAGGGAACGGCGCTTATAATCCGCGACACAATGACCGAAACGATATACCCTCACATATAATGAGGGAACGGGACGGGAAAGGACAGCCGCCCGCGGATATCCGATATACCCTCACATATAATGAGGGAACCCATTATTGTTCCCCCTCTGGTATATGTTCAACGATATACCCTCACATATAATGAGGGAACCAATGGAGCAACCGCTTCTGAAAAAAATTCTTCGATATACCCTCACATATAATGAGGGAACGGCATTATCTTATTAATTTATCAAAACAGTGTCGATATACCCTCACATATAATGAGGGAACGTATGCAGCATATTCTGCAGTTCTTCCAGATTCGATATACCCTCACATATAATGAGGGAACTTTTCGTTCGGCTTCAAGTCTGTTAATCTCCGCGATATACCCTCACATATAATGAGGGAACACTCAGTATTTATGCGGCTTTCAGCCGCCTCAAACACCTCGTTGTGCAAATTGCACAAATGTCTTTCTAATCTCTCATCCACATATTTAATATGCTAAAGCTCTTTATTGCATACATCAATAACGAAAGCAAGTGCCCTGCGGTAAATCTGCACTGTGCTTTTCATATCTGCATTTGATAAGATTTCTACTTGATAACTTGAAGTAATTTCCATACAAGACACCTCCTTTTGTAAAAATTTGTATTTAAATTTCTTGCATATTTAACATGCCGAAAAAATTAAAAATTGGACGATTTTTTACGAAAAAATTTAATGAAAATAAAAAAATCTCTACGCCGAAACGTAGAGAAACAAAATGTCGTCAACGATATTTTTATGTACTTAAAAGGCGATGGCCGTCTAACTCACGACTATTGAAATCTGGTAACGAATTCGGCGTAGCCGATGAGTTATCAAAGTCACAAGCATGCGACGGCTAATTTAGTCAACGTAGTCTGCCATAGATGCGACTGCTGTCATCGCAAGGAGCAACTTATCATCATCAACCGACAAGCTCCATGCCTGGAGTGCTTCCTCTACTGGATAGCACATCAGACCACTAGTCTGGCTCTTATACTGCAGCCTTGGCATAGTCTTAGGCAAATCCATTAAGATACCTCTTGCCTTATCCACCATTGCCACACTAATGCTGTTAACGAGCGCGCCATAGTTTTTGTCATGTTCATCATAATTTTCCATCCTTTCTTGCTGAAAATTTCAGCACGTAAAAATTTTAATTTAATATCATTTTTAATATGCCTACGCTTACACACAACAAAAAAGCGTATTCCATATTGCAAGCCCGCATTGTCCAATGCTATTATTTGTGATATGATATATACACGACAATGAAATGAAAGGAAACGAGAATATGAACGAAAACGTGACTCTGGACGGATACTTTGATGAAGCGCGTGAATATATTGAAGCAAATGCCAAAAACGAGATACAGACAGAAAGACTCAATGAAATGATATTCGGCTTACATGAAGAATGGAAACACCGCGCCAAAACAATGGATTCAAACAAAAATGCAAATGAAACTGTGAATTTTAATGTCCAAACAATTCATGTGCGAAACGAAATAGTAAAATTTGCATATGATACTGACGCCATTTTTAATTTCATTCATCGCAACACACAATATAAGCCACAAAAGATTTCGTTCCAGGCACTTTCGTCTGAAATCTTATCACCGGAGTATTTAAATTCAGGGTGGATTGAGGAGTTAAGCCCGCGGATATGCCAGAATTGGAAGCACGACAAATCTGAAATTCTCATTATGTATTTTGAACCATTTCAGTTCTTCTTTATTCAGGACGGTAAACATCGATACGTGGAAGCTCAGAAATTTAATAAGCAGCAGATATTTGACGCATATATTATTTCATCTGATTGCTGTGTTGATGCAATTCTTAATACTGAAGGCAAACTACTTTATCGAATATTCAAAGATGTTCAATATTATTGCCAGCTTTGTAATATCTAACAATACAGCGAGCTTAAAGCTCGCCGTACATTAAAAAAAGCGGCCTTCTGCCGCCATGCTGTCTCGAATTCTAGTTGTTGTCTCTTACTCCAAATTTCTCAAAAATCTTTTCATACTTTCCTGCGTTTTTCTCCTCATCATAAATCGTCAGATTCATTACATGAGAGATATCCAGGCTTAAGATTCCGAGGATTGATTTTGCATCAACGATATACCGTCTGTCCGGATTGCTTAAATCAGCGTTAACATCAACCTTGCTGATTTCGTTTACAAAATCTTTAACTTTGCTGATAGTCTCAATCTTAATTTTTCTTGTAATCATTTTTCTCTCTCCTTTTTTGTCTTCCGGCTTTGCCGGGTGCTTATCTTCGATTACAAGAATAATATGCTAAAAAAATTTAAAAATGAAACACTTTTTGGGCGTACAAAATGGCTCTATTTTTGTTTCATTTTTGTGTATTTTTACCAATTTCTTTCTGGTTTTATTAAGGAAAAGGACTTTTTGGTGGCTTCTTTTGTGCATTTTTACCAACCGAAAAAATTGCAGGCAACAGACCAGACGCTGCGGGCAGCATGCAGGCAGCGGCATACAAACGAGCATTTCAGCCGGCTAAGAGCGGGCATTCCTTCGGCCGGAAACTTTTTCTCTTTTTACTCATTTACAAGGCACCACACCTCCCGGCGCCAGCCGGCCAACACCACAACGCCGGCAACATCTTTTCTTACAGAGCAAATCTCAGCCTCCCGGTCTCCAACAACCTTCACTTTCACCAATCCCTTACAGCTTTCATTCCTTCCACCATCCAACCTCCCAATCTCTTCCAGCCTTCATCATCCCACTCTCTCAATTAACCTCCCACCAAAAAAACTGAGCCTTCGGCTCAGTTTTTCCCATTGTATATAAGTTCTACTTTTCCAGGATTGTATAACCCGCAATTTTCTTCCTGCAGTACAAAGCCAAAGTGCTTAAGGATGCCTGCAAAATCCGGTTCCTTACTCTTATCAAGCGTAATCACCGGCTTATCGTTCTCCAGCCACTCAAGGCTTAATTCCATCAGCCTTCTTCCGAGACCATTATGACGATACTGTTCTGCAACATACATCGTGCATATTTTTGCCTCTTCTTTTGTTGATTTCAGGATGGTGACCCCGGCAATCTCATACTCCTTTTCGCAGACTATGATTTCACGCTCCGGTTTTAATCGCATGTCATCGGTAAACAAATTGCCATACCAGGCAGAAAACGCCGGGTACTGCATATTTGCCTCCATCAGAAACAGATATATGTAATTGTAATACATCTGCTGCTCCAGTTTTGACAATTCAGAAAATTTAAAGTATCTTTCCATTTGTTAATTCCTCTCTTTCTTTACCGATTTTTCGGCAACATTTACATATCCAATATGCAAAAAAAAGAAAGTGAGAAAAAAATCCAAAAAAAAAGAGAAAGCCATTACGCTTTCTCTTCATATTTTTTCAGCCATTCGGCGAATTCCTGTTTTTTCTGAGTCAAGGACTTAACACTGTATCCGTAAGGATACGGCTTGCTTGCATCGTGCTCGAAGAAATACCAGTCCGGGCCGGAAAATCTGTAATTTTTGTAATTATCATATTTAACAAACTTCTTCTGCTTTCCATCATACCGGCCTGTCTTGTATGACATCATAATTACAACGGCAGCCAATGCCTGCTCGCTTTCACAGTAATACCCTCCATCAATGCACCTGACACCCATTTTCCTGGCCGTCTGCTGCCATTTCAGATACTCATCATGCAGAAAAGCTTCGCTTTCCTGATAAAACCGCTTTCCGTCTTCTGTAATGTAGACGGCTCTCGTTGAGAAGAGCCATCCGGAAACCTCTTCTTTTTCTTTTCTGATTGCCATACGACCACCGCCAATCAGTTAATCTGTACAAGCTGTTCATACAGCAGCAGGTCTTTGCTTCCCGGTATCATCATGTTCTCATGATAATGTCCGAAGAACCATTTTTTGTAGTCTACCTTCTGTTTTACCTGCTCAAGATACTTGTTCAGCTCATCCGGACAGTTTTCCCGAAGTACAAAGAACTTATCAGATGCCGGGCAGTCATGAGAAAAGATAAAGTCAACCTTATACTTCTCATCTTCAAGCATAGCCCAGCCGCGCTCCATTTCCATCTGTTCAGGCATCTCCTGCTCCCACCAGGAAACATGGTTTACACGGAACGTCTTTCCTTCAAGATTCCATCTTTCGGCTTCTTTGTTAGCAAGTTTTTTGCTTTCAAAATCCTCTGCCTTCAGAATTCCGCCGCTGATATCATGGCTTCTTGCAGCCGTCAATGTTGAAGACATAACCACGTTCCAGCATCAGGACAGACGGACGGATTTCACGCACCATCCCGCCATTCCAGGCTTTCTGCGGGTATCCGTTTAAGATTTTCTTTTTGTCATTGTCACTCATCCCGGCATACATCCATGCGTTGATAACATCTTTATCTTCAAGACCAGTCAGGCGGTCGTAATTCTCGTGATTTCCCGGTACAAGAGCGTCGTGAAATTTCGTGAATCCAGCCAGTCCAGGTCATGCTTTTCTTTCGGTGTTTCTCCGGCATAATTCCACACACCGCCGAAGTCACCACAGATAATAACATAATCCTCTTTTGTCATAAACTTCTGCTCAGGAAATGATTCCATGTTTAATCGGTTTACAAACCCATCAACGCTGTGGAATCCAAATTTATCAGCGCCATGAGTGTCGCCTGTTACGTAAATAGCCATAAAAATTCCTCCTGTCTTGTTTTTTGTTATCGTTTTTTCTTCCAAATTTTGTCTATTGAATCCCTCAAACTGCCGGTCTCCACATCGTCATCCTCTTCATTTTCATCCGGGACTTCAGCTTCTTCTTTGGCCTCATTTCTCTTAACTGCTGCCTCAATTCTTGCGTCTTTATATTCCCTTGACTTCATGACAATCTTTCTGTATCTGTCATAAGATTTGATGTTCACATACCGGCAGTTCACTACGTCAAAACACATCTCGCCACGCGCCATTTCATACTCATTCGCGCTGACGATAATGTAGATTTCCTTATCCGGATACACTTCAAAAATCGTGTCAAATAAGCCGCGTTTCAAATCCTCAATCGCGTCAATACTGAAGCCGCTGTCAACGCCATCAAGCAGAAGCCAGAACTCGTTAATATCCGGGGATTTCTCCATTAGGCTTCCAATCCTTGCGGCAGCTTTCTGCATGTTTAAGGCAATCTTTTCACCCTCACTTGACATGACACTTGCTGCCACAAAGGACATATCTCCATAAAACATTGCCTCCTGCATTGACGAATGCCCGCCATGGATTTCGTTTTCGTAACGAAACACCCTTGCTTTTTTTCTGTCTTTTTTTAAAATGTTTTCCAGCTGTTTCATCAGGGTTGTCTTCCCGCAGCCATTGCAGCCGACCAGTACAGTCAGACCCGGCTGGAAAGTGACATGCCCCTTTTTGTACAAGTAGTTCTCATCTTCATAACAATCGCGTTCAATCTTGAATCTTCTGCTCAAATTCCTTTTCCTCCAGCTTCATTGCTTCTATTTTTTTGTTGTATTTGTGTGTCCTGTTTGAAAGGCACCATGTGCAGCCACCGTGATTCCGGCATGACTGGCAGTAAGCTTTTCCACCCTGATATGGCTTCCGATGTTCTTTTCCGGATGCTATTGCTTTATCCAAACTCATATCGTTATCACCTCCACTTTTTTCACATTTAATATGCTGAAAAAGCTGTTTGTTTTGCCGTTTTTTGCGGATTTTTTTGGAGACTTTTTTGATTGATTTTTGGGAGATTTTTTAGAGATTTTTTTCAAGACTTTTTTGAAGATTTTTTTCAGAAAAGCAAACGCTGCCGTCAGAGTCTTACGGCAGCAGTTTCAGGTTCAGATAGAGTTAACTTAGACACATCCGTACATACAAGCCTGCCGGTATACCAGACCTGGATTTCATCCGGCGCGATGTCGTGTTCCTTGCCGTCTGCGTCTACAATTACGTGATTTTTTGTGTCAGCATTTTTAATGTACAAATACTTTGAACCGAAAATGGAATTGTACTGTCTGGCAAAATCCAGCTCATCCAGTTCTTCCAAAATTCGCGTATTGAATCCACGTTTCGCATAGTTATATTTCAGACTATCCAGTTTTGCCACCGCATTTTTAAGCTCGCCTTTTGAGTCCAGATGCTGCAGTAGGTAATATGCAAATCTGCCATTGGCCTCAGGTTCCATATCGCCGCAAAACGGGATTGACATATATATTTTCTTGTTTTCTATAAGTATCATGTTTCCTGTTATCATCAGTTTTTCCTCCTGTATATTTTTCAGATACAATATGCTGAATTTTCCCTGAAACGTACCGTTTTCCTGAAAATCTGCATACAAAAAAAGCAGGAATTAAATTCCCGCTTTATGTCTCAGACCGCCATGATACCGCGAGCTACGCTC
>ENA-OPVT01001987-OPVT01001987.1-human-gut-metagenome-genome-assembly--contig:-NODE-1987-length-11700-cov-1.890854_pt1 | contig 11700 bp, 7 predicted proteins | sample MGYA00241499_ERZ501990 | MGnify/ENA primary metagenome ERZ501990 (study PRJEB25962, sample SAMEA2042104) | human gut metagenome | biome: human gut; feature: human-associated habitat; material: faeces...
GGTCTTACTATAGGATGCTCCTTCAAAAACTGATTGAATCCATCCCATGTATAACTTTTCCTCTGACTACGCCTATTCATCCAAAAATAAAGAATCTGAATAACTCTCTTACGGAAGTTATCCATCATTTGATAGTTATCACTTATTCCATAATAATGGTAATACCCGATTAAAATCTGATTTACTTTTGCAAGAATATATTTCTTCTTTTCAAATCTCATGTCGCGTATAGTGATATTCATCTGTTTACATTTCTTCCGATATTTCTTATTGGCAGTTTTATGTTTTACTCTGAAATTACCGTTTCGGCTTTTGGAACAATAATGAGTGAATCCTAGGAAGTCAAATGTTTCTGGTTTGTTCCCCTGTCTTTTAAGGTTATCAGCAGCGAATCGACCAAAATAAATTAATCGAGTCTTTGATTCCTCTAAGGACAGTCCGAAGTGATTCATCCTTCTCTTAAGATGTTCATAAAAGAGTTCTGCGTCATTCTTATATTGAAAGCATTACGATGATGGCTGCGCCGACGTTCATTTTGGAAATCTCAGCGAAGTTTTCCATCTCATCGTGGTATACGATCTGCAGGGTTTCGAAATAGCTTCCGTCGTGCAGAACGATGAAACCAAAGGTTTTGGAATCACGTACGCTGCGCACCCAGCCGCCTACGGTTACTTCTTTGTCCAGGTATGCTTCCCGGTTTTTATAAATCTCTCGGATGGTTGTAAGTTTCATTGTCTTTTTTCTCCCTAAATATTCATAGTGCTTTCTTTATTCTAGCACTTTTTTCGTCATTAGAAAACCCCGCAAATCACTCGATCTTTACTTTTTTAATATAACTGATGAAGACATTGCCGTTCTGTGCGAACAATGCATCGCTGTCATCGTCAGAAAGTGCAGTTGTCTCGCCCGTTGCCGGGTTATACAGCCAGGAATTTCCAAAAATATCGTATCCGGTCAGAAGCAGACTCTCGTTCGCGCCGGTCTTTACAACAACGCCGCAGCCGCTGCTGATCATGTAGAGAATTTCTTCTCTTGTGCAGCCCGTCAGGTTCAGCAGTTCGTAATCATCACCGAGTGACTCCTTCAGCACGTTTTCGTCCAGAGATGCACTCTGGAATCCCGACGGCATCGTTGTCTCGTCGAGGCGCATGCCCTGCTGGCGGTTTCCGCGCTCCCACACATAGGACTGGCTGCTGTTCAGCACAACGCCGACATTCTCATCGGCAAGCTGTACGGCCTCGGCCGGGGAGCTTAAAATGGCGATCAGTTTTCCTTTTCCATATACATAGTAAAGATCTGCGCTGCCCGTGTCGTACGACATCGTAAGATCGGTCCGTAAGGTTGAATAGATATATTTCGGTGTCAGTGTCAGAAGCGACTGTGTTTTGCCGCTCGTCGAGAATTCCAGAAGGAACTGCTGCTCTCTTCTGTCGTCCACCGTTGCCAGGCGGCCCGTCACCAGTTCCTGGCTCTGCTGCTCGCCGTTCATGATGTGATCCTCCGGTGCATCCGCATAGCCGTTTTCCTGGCGTACCACGCGGTCCAGCTCCAGAAGGCCGTCCGAAATCGACACGCCTGTCACATAATAGCCGTCCTGGTGATACTCTTTTTTCACGTTTCCGTCGATGCTGACAATCCGCACCGTATGCATAGCGAAAACTTCATTGCCGGAAATATCTTTTAAAATATCGCTGTCGTTTGCCATACCATAGACAAAGTCTTCATTGATAAAGCCAAGTGCCCGGATCTTCTGTCCGTCATCCGCCGCAAAGCGCTGCGTTTCCCCGCTCTCCAGATTCATCACGGTGATGTTCATCGCACTGCTTGCATTGTCCGCATCCATCCACGCGATGCTCTCCTGGCTTTCCGATACTACAAAGCAGTCCTCCGGGATACTTTCCCGGACCACCGTCGTCGTGCCGGTTTCAATATCTACCTTACACAGGTTCTCATTCAGATAGAGATACATCTCTCTCTGCTTGTTGACGTAGGAAAGGCGGTCGAGCTGTTTTTTCAGCATCTCGTAGGAAATATCCGCCGGAACGAAAATCTCCTCGGTTGCCACATTCCGCTCGGCGCGATAATAGTAAACGGCTGCTCCCACTTCACCCTCGTGGTTTCCGCGGTTCATATAGCCATAAACAACAAACGTCACATCGCCCGCATCATCCACACGCACAATGTTGACATCATGCTCTCCGTGCTGTTCCCGTTCATCCATGCTTCCGTTCTCACGGAAGCTGAAAACGCGGATCGTCTTGTTGGCGCTGCGGTTGTAGCACCAGAGATCACCGTTTACTACAAATGCGACAATATCACCTGCCGTATTCGTCACATACTCGGTATCCTCGCCGGTCACACCGAGGTTGATGCCGGATTTCGTCAGAACACCAAGCTCCGGATCAAAGATCTGCTGTGCGCTCCGCTCGAAGTCCAGCAGAATAATCTCTCCGTCGGACTCTCGCATCCGGTAGAACTCGCTTACGGTATAATACTCTGTCTGTCCGTTCTCATCCTGCGCACTGATCATGTACTCCTGTGTGATGCTGGTCGTCGTCTCATTCGCTTCTTTGATCTGCTGCACCGGCTGCTGTACGATCGTCGGTGCGAGGCTTCCCCAGGAAATCTGGTCGAGGCTGGAATGAATGTTGACATCGAGGAACGAAGAATTATCCCCCGTCTCATCCGGCTCAAGCTGCGGAACGAGCGCTTCCGCCTGCGTTTTATCCAGGCATATCTGCGCAAACATCTGCGTGTAGGCCAGATAATCGCCGACCTCCACGCCGTTGCGCTGTACAATGCGGGTGTAATACCAGGCAGACTGGCCGTTTCCGTAGGCAACCTCGAGCTTCAGCGTATATTCCTGATTCATCAGAATCGCGGTCTCTAACTGGAAGTCTGCTTTCAGATAGCTTCCGTCCTCGTCAAACGATTTCAGCACCGAGTTTTCAATCAGCGCTCCGCCGTCTGTGCTTTCCACCGTATAGGTCACGTTTTTAATTTTCTGTCCCTTCGCATCAATTTCAAGCGTAAGCGAACGGTCCGTCGGCAGCGGTGTCAGGTTTTCTCTTGTCGTTACGCCGTTCATCTCCTGGCGGTATCCGTACATGCGGTTCACTGTCGTGTCCGCGGTCTTCATGTACAGCACCGGAAGACTCGCTGCGTCCAGATCGGTCGCATTCTCCGTCGTCTCGTGGCTCATCAGGTGTGTGAACACACCGACTGATGCGGCAAAAACAAGAAAAAGGATCAGAATCCTTGCTGCTCTTTTATTCATCACGGCTCCTCCTTTTCTGTGAGGAGGTCTGCCAGTGTCGGCTTCACATGGTACGCTTCCATGCACGCTTTCAGTTCTTCCGGCAGTTTTTTCGAGCCTTCCTGGCGTTTTACTGCGCGGATCAGAAGGTTCTTCGGCGTATGCTCCATGTCGATGAACTCAAGAATCTGTGTCTCATAGCCTGCATTCTCCAGAAGCTTTGCCCGGATTCCGTCGGTCAGAAGCGCCGCCATGCGCTCTTTTAAGATACCGTAATCCATGATCGGATACAGTTCTTTGTTTGCAATCTGGCGGTTCAGCTCATGCTGGCAGCACGGAACGGAAAGAATAACTTTTGCATTCCATTTGACGGCCTTTTCCAGCGCATAGTCAGTCGCCGTGTCGCACGCGTGCAGCGTCACCACCATATCGACCTCGTCGCGGCCGGTATAAGAAGCGATGTCACCCTGATAGAAATGCAGCTTTTCATAGCCATATTTCTCTGCCAGTCCGTTGCAGATTACGATGACATCCTCTTTCAAGTCAAGTCCGATGATATTGACATCCAGTTTTTTCAGTTCGCGGAAGTAATAATACATCGCAAACGTCAGATACGATTTTCCGCAGCCGAAATCGAGAATCGTGATCTCGCGGTCCGATGGGAGCTGCGGCAGGATATCTTCGATGAACTCCAGAAAGCGGTTGATCTGGCGGAACTTGTCGTAGCGGGTCCGCACGATTTTGCCTTCTTTTGTCATAACACCGAGATCCTGTAAAAAAGGAACCGGGATTCCTTCTTCCAGAATATACCGTTTCTTCCGGTTGTGCGCCAGATTGACGGGTTTGCCGGTTCCTTTCATATGCGGTTTCTTTTTGATCGTCATCGTTCCCTTTTTGCTGACCAGAACGGATGCTGTGCAGGTGTCGGATTCAAGCTGCATCTGCTTGAAGGTTCCGTTCATCCAGTCGCTGATCCGGGTGATCACGTCGTCTTTTGTCATATTTTTATGAAACTCCTTCGTGCCGACGGTCTCCTGGCACTGAAAGAGCAGTTTTCCTTTTATTTCAACCGGGCGTATTCTCACTTTGGACACTTCACTGTCCCCTCTTGGGCCGCTGATCGTGATACGGTACAGCCCTTCCCGGATTTCATCCTGTAATAATTTCTGTAATTCCATTTATACTCTCCAAACTTCCTGAATCGTTTGTAAACATGTGTAATAAAGCCCCTTACAACCCCGCTAATATTGTAATCTGTTTTCCGCAAAACCACAACAGAAAAATTATTAAAAATGTGTTACCCTCTTATTACTTTATGGCGCAGTTTAAAGCCACAGATTGTAATAATGTTTCCTCCTGCTCCGCCTCCGGAACATTTCATTATAAAAAAGAACGCCGATCAAATCGAGCAGTTCCTCTTCTGCCGTTTTCTCATCCTTCCCGCCGTTTTCCCTGCCGTACTGACGTGCGATATTCCGGCAGGTGTGCTCCATCATGAGCCGGTCCGGGAATTCGTCGTACATCATGCTGCCGCGGTAATCCATGCGGTCACACTCTGCCTCCACCAGCCGCTGCAGATCAGATGCCGTCCGGGAATAATACGACTGCATCCGCTGCCGTTCCCGCGCTTCCTGCTGCTCCTCCATACTTCTTCCCCATAAGGGCTGTGCCGCAAAAAACGGCTCCGGCCGCTCCATCGGATTTCCCTGATAGGAATTTCTTCTATTTTCATACACTCTATCCTGATTCATGCCTGTTTTATTTCCTTTTTGCTCTTCCTTATACCATATGCACACCGCCGCCATTCTGCCGTTTCCCAGATCTCAAACACAATTTCACTTGCCAAAACCGCCGTTCCGTACTAAAATACAACCTGTATCTATTTTTCCGATACATCATATAGGAGTGAATATCATGAATCTGAATATGCAAACTTTCAACATCAACACGCTGCTTGGCGGTCTCGATAAAGTCCGGGACGTCATGGGTGTTTACCAGCAGCAGCTTCTTCTGATTGTGATTGTTTTTGCCCTGCTGAACTGTTTCTTCGGCTATGCGCTCCGCAAGCTCTGGAGCGTCATTCCCGGATTTTTTCTCGGCGCGGCCGCCGGTTATGCAGCGGGTACCTACACGAATCAGACCACGACGATCACCCTGGCGCTTGCCGTCGGCACCGGTCTTCTGACCGCAATCATTGCCTTCGTCCTCTACCGGATCGGACTTTTTCTTCTGATCTGCGGGCTCATCGGCTTTTGCCTCTGGCATCTCGTCAATCCAAACGATATCACAGGTTATGGACTCGTCGCCCTCGTTGCTTTCGTGATCGGCCTGATCTGCGTTCCGTTCGAACGCATTTCCGTAATCCTGGTCACCTCCATCTGCGGCGCCCTCACGACGATCCGCATGGCATATTTCTTCAAGGACCTCGATCTGAACATGATGTTCTGGATTGTCTCTGCCATTCTCGCCGCAGCAGGCATGCTCTTCCAGTTTAAACCGTGGAAGGAGGCGGACTACTGGGAGGATGACGACGAAGAAGAACGCGAACACCGTGCAAAAGCGCGCGCCAGACGGAAGCTCAGATCCGGTTTCGATCCTCTTCCATCCAGAAAGAAGAAAAAGAAACGCCGCGGCTCCTCTTCCTCTTCTTCCGGCAACGCAAGAGATCCGTACCGCAGCTATCAGAAACCGTCGAACCGTACCCGTGTTTCGCAGAACACCATGTACGATTTCCGTTTTGTTCCGGAAGAACCTGACGATGACGACGATGAGGAAGATCTTCCAAAAATCATCCGCCGCCGGCCATCCGCAAAACCGACCGCTCCGGAGGAGTTTGACGAAGAAGAAATATCCCCAAAAGCTTCCATGGGCGACACGAAGCCGTATACCTCTCCTTCCAAACCGCAGATCACCGAGGACGGCATCCCGGATGTCGATCTCTCCGCGATCCGGCAGCAGATTTCCGAAGAGGTACAGAGAATTTACGAAGACGATCAGAACTCGTAATCCGCACTGCAGCGCAGAAAACCCGGCAGGCAAAGGAACATTCCCTTGTCTGCCGGGTTCATTTTTTATCCTGATTTTCAGTTATAAAGATACTTCTGATTTGTCTCCAGATCGATCGTGTCTTTGTCGAGCCACTGATATCCCGTATCGATCTTCTGATCTACCGAAAGTCCCTGAATCGCGCGGACGGCCGCCACGATTGCCGCATAGCCAAGACCGTACGGATTCTGCGTTACGGTACCGTACTCGCGTCCCTCCTGGATCGCTTTCTGCTGTTCTTCACCGGAATCAAAACCGACAATCTGAATCTGCTCAGTATTTTCCATATCCGCCAGCGCATCCAGCGTCTGGTCTGCCATGTCTTCGTTCGTACAAAAGATGCCCTTCAGAGCCGGGTAGGTTTCAAGTGTATTTTTCAGCATGTCCGCGATGGATTCTTCTCCATCTCCGTAATTCACCTGAACCACTTTCACGTCGGTATATTTTTCTTCGATCTCTTTTTTAAATGCTTCCACGCGCTCTGCGCTGCTCTCGGTGTTGTACTGATGTGCAACAATCGCAACCTCTCCGCTGTTGCCGATGGCCTCGCAGAGATGATCTGCCGCAAGCTTTGCTGCCGCTGCGTGATCAGTCGCACATGTCGAGGTGATCAGATCACTCTCGATGCCGGAATCCGCGATGATGACTGGAATCTGGCTGTCGGAAGCCTCTTCCATCTGTGCCTGTCCCGACTGCTGGTCAATGATGCCAAGGATCAGCGCGTCCGGATTTTCCGAAATGACAGAGTCGATGATATTGATCTGAGAGTTGGTGTCACTTTCATTTTCCGGGCCTTCAAATGTCATATAAACTTTGTCGTTTCCGGTGTAGCCAAGCGAGGCGTTCAGATCGTCAAGTGCCTGCTGCGCACCGGCTTTTACGGCTTTCCAAAAACCGGCACTTAAGTCTTTTGCAACCACGGCGATGTAAGAGCCTTTTTCAACGGTAAGTCCATCCACGGTGTCGTACAATGCTTCCATGCCGTCTTTGTGCGGAACGGTGATTTCTATTCGTTTTTTGTCTGCTTCTTTTCCTTCATCTCCAGAGCTTTCAGAAGATGTGGATGCACTGGCTGACTCTGCTGTAGAATCTGCGCTGGACGATGAGGCCTCCGGACTTTCTTCTGCCGCCGGAGTTTCCGTCACTTCCTGAGACGACGATGCTGCGGTGCTCTTGTCTGTCACTGCTTCTTTTCCGCATCCAGCTGCCGAGCACAGCAGGATTCCGGAAAGCAGTACTGCAATCATTCTGCGTTTCATAATTCTCCCTTTCTGCTTTGCCTGATGAATCATTTTCCATTACTTTTTACAGTTTTGTTACATAACCTTTCTCTATTATACACAAACCGTAAAAATAGTCCAGTCCTGTTTTCTTATGATTTTCTGAACTTTTTTGCAATTTCACATAGCTCTGAATAGTTACACAAAGCTGTGGAAGATTTCACCTTCTGGTTTTACGGTAAACGAAAGCCGTTTGCCTGTCCGCGGATGCTTCAGCTCGAGATGATGCGCGCACAGCGCCAGAGATCCTTTCTCTTTCGCCCCATATTTTGCATCCCCCGCCAGCGGATATCCCGCATGGGAAAACTGGACGCGGATCTGGTGGTGGCGGCCCGTTCCGAGGTGGATCTGCACCAGGGTTCGGTTCTCCTGTGTCCTTATCACCTCATATTCCAGCACCGCTTTTTTCGCTCCGGCGGTGCCTGGCTGTACGACGCGGGATGTGTTGCTCCGTCCGTCTTTTACAAGGAAATCCTCAAACTTCTGCACGCCCTGTTTTTCGATTTTTCCCTCACAGACGGCGAGATACTCTTTCTTCATCGTCCCGTCCTTCACCTGCCGTCCCAGTTTTCCTGCGGCGTCTTTGTTTTTCGCAAACACCAGCACGCCCTCAACCGGCTGATCGAGCCGGTGAACGACCGCCAGATATGGAATCTGAGTCCGCGCCTGACCCGGTGTTTCCGCCCTTGCCTGCTTCGCCAAATAATTCAGCAGCGCATGCTCCAGATCCATCTGTCCCATCCGCGCATTCTGCACTGCCATACCCGCGTGCTTGTGAACAACAAGAATATCGTTGTCTTCCATTAAAATATCTTCTCTGCAAAATCCAGCCACTTTCTTCTCCTGTTCTGACTTCTTATTTTCGATACACGGATTTCTCCGCTGTTATGCTTTAAGAAGTATGCACCATTTCCGCCGCATCTGTCAAGAAAAACATGCCCGGCGGACGAATTACACAACACAAAAAGCGATCGCCATACCAATCATTTTTTCTGATACAGCGACCACTTTTTCTTTATTTTCCATATTCAGTTTTTTCTCTACTTTCAAGGATTTTCACTGGTTTTCTTTCTTTACCGATCTGTGATCTTTGTTTTCGCTTTCGTTTGATATTTCAAAGATCGTTTCTCTTCCATTTCCCTGTTGTAGATTTTCTTTTTTTCGGGAAGATGTTCTTTTTCAGAGGCTTTTCCTTTGCGGTTAAGATTTCCACTCCGAAAATCTTTTCCTTAGGATTTCCTAAGATCTGCTCTGATCTCATGTTTATCAAAAGGTTTTCTTTCGAACTTCTTTTGTATGGATCTTTATCTCAGGTTTTCTTTCCTTTCGGAAGTCTCTCATCTTAAGAACATCTTCCTTTTCCCTTTTTTTCCATTCTTCTATAGAAGATTTCTCGTCTCTTTCTATGAAAATGGTTTGTTCTCTTGAAAAGGGGGTCCCAAGTCTTTCTCTTTGTACCTCTTGGTTAGGTTTTTGTTTTCTTGTTTCTTTGTGATTTTAATATAACAGATCCGTCAGCATTTGTCAACACATTTTTAAAATATTTTTACTGTTTTTTTTATATCGCTTTTCCTTTTCTTAATTATTGTGTTTATTTTCTGAACTTTATATTGTTTTCTGATATTTTGTTTCAAATAAGTGTGCAGAAAAAGAGCTATGAAACAGACTTTTCTCCTGCCACACAGCTCTTTCTCAAATACTTATCCTCTATAATAGTTGATCAGGCATCCCTTGCGGATGATTTCTCTCTCATCATCGGTCAGCGCGCCTAACGTCATCTCGAACGGAACAAGTGCTCCATCTTTTACAACGTACGCTTTGATCACATCGGCTTTCTCTTCCACTGCCTTGCGGATCTCCGGTACAAAGATGTAATCTCCGTTTGTAAACGGCAGATCTCCCTCCGGGATCAGGAATGGAAGCATGCCCCAGTTGATCAGGTTGGAGCGGTAGCGCTTCGTTGCATACTCGTTGGCGATGTTTGCCCAGCCGCCTAATACCTTCTGGCAGGAAGCTGCCTGCTCACGCGCAGAGCCGTCACCCGGTTTTACAGCGAAGATGGTGGATCCGACACCGACGTTTGTCTTGTCGATATCCGGGTACTGGGTATGGATGGCTGCGAAGACCGGTTTCAGTTCCGGAAGTGCCTCGGCCGGGCAGTTTCCTTCCTGGATGGCTTTCTCTGCGACCTGTACTTCTTTTGCACGTCCCACGTAAGCCGGATCTTTTCTTGACAGGGTAAACTCTGCCAGTCCGAGCGGGTTGGAACGGAAGGAAGAAGTCTCGCCGGATGGAATCAGCTCATCGGTTGTCGTAACCGGATCGTGGATCTCGGAAACAACCTTCAGAATCAGGTTCTCGGCAAGCTGCGGCATAGCCGGCCAGTCTTTGATGTTCGGTCCGAACTGGATTTCTACAGACGGATCTGCCACACCCTTGCTGTCGAAGACACGGTTCTCGTAAATCTTCTTGTCGAAGTGGTATGCCGGTTTCGTGTATGTTCCGGTGAACTCGTCTGCTGCGGTCAGGAATCCCTTGTTTGCTGCGGTTGCTGCAATGGAACGTGCATCCATCAGGGCAACGGAAGAAATCTGGCCGTTCTGGATCTTGGATCCCTCGCGGTTCGGGAAGTTTCTGGTGGAGTGACGGATTGAGAACGCATTGTTTGCCGGAGTATCGCCTGCGCCGAAGCACGGTCCGCAGAATGCGGTTTTTACGATCGCACCGGTTTCCAAAAGGTCTGCCAGTTTTCCGTTTCTTGCCAGCTCCATATAGATCGGGGTACTTGCCGGGTAAACACTTAAGGTGAACGCATCGTCGCCAATGCTGTGGCCTTTCAGGATATCGGCTGCGTCGCAGATGTTCTCAAATCCGCCGCCGGCGCATCCTGCGATGATTCCCTGGTCTACCAGGAGTTTTCCGTCGTGTACTTTATTTTTCAGAGTGAACGGAACTTTTCCGTCGAGGCTGATGGCTGCTTTCTTCTCTACATCGTTCAGGATGTCATCGAGGTTTGCTTTCAGCTCTTCAATGGTATAAACATTGCTCGGATGGAACGGCATCGCGATCATCGGTTTGATCTTGTCGAGTTCTACTTTTACAACGCCGTCATAGTAAGCAACCGCGCCAGGATTCAGCTCTTTGTAATCTGCGCTTCTGCCGTGGATCTGATAGAACTCGCTGATCTTCTCATCGGTTCTCCAGATGGAGGACAGACACGTTGTCTCGGTTGTCATAACGTCCACACCGATCCGGTAATCTGCGCTTAAGGAAGATACGCCAGGTCCTACGAACTCCATAACTTTGTTCTTTACGTAACCATTTGCAAAGACTGCACCGATGATGGCAAGTGCAATATCCTGCGGTCCTACGCCCGGCTGCGGTGCGCCTGTCATGTAAATTGCGATCACTCCCGGCATAGCGATATCATATGTTTTGGAGAGAAGCTGTTTTACCAGCTCCGGTCCGCCCTCGCCCATGGCCATGGTTCCGAGTGCACCGTAACGGGTGTGGGAATCGGATCCGAGGATCATTTTTCCGCCGCCGGCAAGCATCTCGCGGGCAAACTGATGAATTACTGCCTGATGAGGCGGTACATAGACGCCGCCGTACTTTTTCGCACAGGTAAGACCAAACATGTGGTCATCTTCGTTGATGGTTCCGCCGACTGCGCAAAGGGAGTTGTGGCAGTTGGTCAGCACGTACGGTACCGGGAATTTTTCCAGTCCTGACGCGCGCGCGGTCTGAATGATTCCAACAAAAGTAATGTCATGCGATGTAAGTTTGTCAAATTTGATCTGCAGATTTTCCATGTTGCCGGAAACATTGTGGTCTTTTAAGATTCCATAGGCAATGGTTTCTTTTGCAGCATCCGCCGGACACGGCACAGCGCCGGTACGCGCTTTGAGTTCCGCGCGGCCTTCTTCTGTATCCGGGATGATGTCGATTCCGTTGACAAGGTATGCACCTGTGTTCAGTAATTCAATCATGTCGTTCCTCTCCTCTTGTTGTTGATAAAATGTTAGGGTCAAAAAGTCTTTTGACCCTGGCATCATGTTATTCTAACTCAGCTGGTTTTTCTGTCTCATAAGCACTCCAGGATGTGGTCGTGGATGCTCC
>ENA-OPVT01001990-OPVT01001990.1-human-gut-metagenome-genome-assembly--contig:-NODE-1990-length-11679-cov-6.033981_pt1 | contig 11679 bp, 10 predicted proteins | sample MGYA00241499_ERZ501990 | MGnify/ENA primary metagenome ERZ501990 (study PRJEB25962, sample SAMEA2042104) | human gut metagenome | biome: human gut; feature: human-associated habitat; material: faeces...
CTATATAGAAAAAGAGTATGATACACAATATCCGGTGAAAGAATATGGAATCTATGATAAAATACATTTTGGGTGTTTAAAAAGATTATTAAAATCGGAGGAAATTAATGAAATATGATATAATTTTTCTTGGCGGAGGTCAGGCAGGAATATTTGGTGCTTATGAAGCTGTTGAAAAAAACAACAGCTTAAAAGTTCTTGTTGTTGACAAGGGAAGAATGCTTAAGAACAGAGTGTGCCCTAAAGAGACTTTAGGAAAATGTGTAAATTGTCCTACTTGTGCTATTATTTATGGGGTGAGCGGAGCAGGAGCATTTTCTGATTCAAAATTTAATATGGATTATAAAGTCGGGGGAGATGTTCACACTGTAACAGGAAAAGAAGTTGTAAACCAGACAATAAAAGATGTTGTTGCTGTATACAGAAAATTTGGATTTAATGAAGAACCTAGCGGACTTAAATATAATACAACAATGGAAGAGATAAAAAGAAGATGTATTGAACATGGGATTCAGCTTGTTGATACTCCTACAATGCATCTTGGAACAGATGGTTCAAGAAAACTTTACACAATGCTTGTGGATCATCTTTTAGAAAAAGGTGTAGAATTTGCAACTCAAAGAGAAGTTGAAGAACTTATTATAGAAGATGGAAAAATAAAAGGGGCTGTTGTTTCTCATAAAGGGGAAAAGGAAACATATTATTCTGATAATATTGTTCTTGGAATGGGAAGAAGCGGAGCTCACAAAGTTATGGATCTTTGCCAGAAACATGGAGTAAATTATCAGGACGGAGCTATTGATATTGGTGTAAGAGTAGAAATTCCTGATATTATAATGAAAGAAATAAATGAAAATTTCTATGAAGCAAAAATGATTTATTATACAAAAACATATAACGATAAAATGAGAACATTCTGCAGCAATCCGAGCGGATTTATTGCAGCAGAAAAACATGCTGATGATGTTATTTTGGCAAATGGACATGCATATAAAGACAAGAAATCAACAAATACAAACCTTGCTCTTTTATGTACAAAAACATTTACAAAACCATTTGACCAGCCTTTTGAATATGCAACAGCTATAGCAAATCTTTCATCTATGCTTACAGGTGGAAAACTTTTGATGCAGTCTTATGGAGATTTAAAAGTTGGTAAACGTTCAACAGATGAAAAACTTGAAAGATTAAATATTATTCCTACAACAACAGATTATGTTGCAGGGGATATTTCTCTTGCCTGCCCAAAAAGAATTTTAGATAATATAATGGAATTTATTGAGGCACATGATAAAATTACTCCGGGATTTGCGTCAGCTGATCTTCTTCTTTACTTCCCTGAAATAAAATTCAGAAGTACAAGAATGGAAATAGATAAAAATATGATGACAAATATTGAGGGACTTTATGCAGCCGGGGACAGTTCAGGTTATGGAAGCGGACTTAATATTGCTGCTGTAATGGGAATACTTGCAGTGAGACATATTCTTACAAAATATTAAAAAATTACAGGGCTGTTGCAAACCTGTAAAAATAAAATTTTATACAGTGAAAATATTTTCAATTTCTTAAAATTTTATTTTTACAAATTGGAAAATGCAACAGCCTTTATTTTTTAGAAATAATAAATAAAAAAATGTGGAAATATAAATAAAAAAGGTATATAATCATTTAATAAGATAAGCAGAAGTGGCGAAACGGTAGACGCGCTGTCTTCAGGCGGCAGTAGGAATTATCCTGTGAGAGTTCAAATCTCTTCTTCTGCACCAAATAAATTATATTAATGAATTGTTATGGTTTATAAAATAAAATTTTTATAAATTATAAGAGTTCATTTTTTATTTTTTGTAAAAATTATATGAAAAAATTTTTCAAAATAAAAAATACAAAAAAAGTATTTAATTTTCTTGACAAAATTTGTAAAAAAATATATAATCAAATTGTAAGATAATCAAAATAAAATTTAGTTCAGAAAAATAAAAATACCAGTAAAAACTTAGGAGGAAATATTATGTCTTTAATAGGTAAAAAAGTAAATGAATTTAAAACAATGGCTTACCATAATGGTGAGTTTAAAGAAATAACAAGTGAAAATTTAAAAGGAAAATGGAATGTATTTGTTTTCTATCCGGCAGACTTTACATTTGTATGCCCTACAGAGCTTGAAGATTTAGCAGAACATTATGAAAAATTTAAAGCAGAAGGGTGTGAAGTATATTCTGTTTCAACAGATACTCACTTTGTACACAAAGCATGGCACGACACATCAGAAAGAATTAATAAAATAAAATTCCCTATGCTTGCAGACCCTACAGGAAAACTTTCAAGAGATTTTGAAGTTATGATTGAAGAAGAGGGGCTTGCTCTTAGAGGAAGTTTTGTAATCAATCCTGAAGGAACAATTGTTGCTTATGAAGTACATGACACAGGAATTGGAAGAGAAGCATCAGAACTTTTAAGAAAATTACAGGCTGCAAAATTTGTGGCTGAACATGGAGAAGTTTGTCCTGCTAAATGGAGACCTGGAAGCGAAACAATAAAACCATCTATTGATTTGGTAGGTAAACTATAGTTTTGTGCATTAAGGAGCAGGATATTTATGGACGAAAAAATATATGATTTGATTGTAATAGGCGGAGGACCTGCGGGACTTACAGCAGGTATATATGCAGGAAGAGCTGTGCTTGATGTTTTGGTTATAGAAAAAGACAGAGCCGGCGGACAGATAAATCTCACAAATGAAATTGTAAATTATCCGGGAATTATTGAAACAAGCGGAGAAAAATTTGGTGAAGAATTAAAGAAACAGGCTCTTGGATTTGGTGTAAATTTTCTTAATGACGAAGTAATCGGAATGGACCTTTCAAAAAATATAAAAACTATAAAAACAGCAAAAGAAGAATTTAAAACTTTATCTGTTGTAATAGCAACAGGAGCTTCTCCAAGAAAACTTGGATTTAAAGGTGAAAAAGAATTTACAGGAAGAGGGGTTGCATACTGTGCAACTTGTGACGGAGAATTTTTTACAGGACTTGATGTTTTTGTAATTGGAGCGGGATTTGCCGCAGCTGAAGAAGCGATATTTTTGACAAAATATGCAAGAAAAGTTACTGTAATAGCAAGAGAACCGGAGTTTACCTGTGCAAAATCTATTGCTGAGAAAGTTTTAAAAAATCCTAAAATTGAAGTTAAATTTAATACAGAAATTTTAGAAGCTGATGGAGAGACTCAGCTTAAGAGAGCAGTATTTAAAAATAATGTTACAAATGAAATTTTTGAATATAATGCTCCTGAAGGAAAAACTTTTGGAATATTTGTATTTGTAGGCTACGAGCCTCAAAGCAGATTATTTGAAGGTCATGTTGCCTTAGATAATTATGGGTATGTTCCAACTGATTCAGATCTTATGACTAATATCCCAGGAGTGTATGCAGTGGGGGATGTCAGACCTAAGAAATTGAAACAGGTTGTAACAGCAGTTGCCGACGGAGCAGATGCAGCAATGAATATAGAAAAATATGTTCTGGGAATAAGAGAGAAACTTGGTCTTAAGAAAGAAAAAAACAGAGAGGTAAAAAAATCTCAAGAAGTTTCTGAAAAAGGTGGAGAGTTTTTAGACAGCAGTTTAAAAGAACAGCTTGGTGCTGTAGCTGAAAAATTTGAAAATGAAATTGAAATTGTTTTAATAAAAAACTCTTCAAATGAAAAATCTTTTGAGATGGAAACAGCTTTTAAAGATATTGCTTCTGTATCAGAAAAAATAAAATTTTCGTCATATGAAAAGGGAGAAAACAAAGAACTTGAGCAGAAAATAAATGCAGAGAGATTTCCTACTTCAGCAGTTTTAGATAAAGACGGTAATTTTTCTGGAATAAAATATTCAGCAGTTCCCGGAGGACATGAATTAAATTCTTTTATTCTTGCAATGTATAATGTTGCAGGACCGGGACAGAAATTATCAGATGAAACTTTAGAAAAAATCAGAAACATAAAAAGAAGTATAAATGTTAAAATTGGTATTTCACTTAGCTGCAGCAACTGCCCAGAGACAGTTCAGTCAGTGCAGAGAATAGCAGCAGAAAATAAAAATATTCAAGTTGAAATAATTGATGTTTTAACATTTAGAGATTTTAAAGACAAACATGAAATCATGAGTGTTCCGGCAATGGTCGTAAATGACAGAGGAATATTTTTCGGTCGTAAAAATATAGATGAAGTCCTACATTTCCTATAAAATTTTTATTGCAGAAAGAGCAGCTGAAGGGCTGCTCTTTTTGTAGATAAATTAGTTTTTTATTAATTATTTATTTGAGAGGGTATGAAATTATTTCTGTAAAATATATACTTATCTATGATAAAATTTATTTTTTTTAAAAATTTTTACTAAATTTTATATAAATAAAAAGAGGTTAAAAATTTCTTAACCTCCTTTTGTCTATAACCAATGATAAGCTTTAAGTTCCTCATTCTACTAAATTCTGCCGCTAATTTTATATAAAACAATCAAGAAAACAGTAATTAAAATAAAGACAATTTTTCCTTTCCAATCTGTATTAAGGAAATTTTCAAAACTAATTTGGACAGCTTCTGTTATTGCCCAAAAAAAACTTGTTATAAAAAAGAAGCCTAAAAAGATAATAATATGACCTTTATTAAAAGGAGTTATTCCTCCACCCATTAGATAATTATAAATAGTTAAAAAAATCATAATTAAAATAGGTGGTAATATATATTTTAAGAAAAATTTAATAAGAGATTTTTTATTCATAAATATTCCCGTTTTATTTAATTATATAATAATATATTATTGCCACATATTCCTGTTTTTCTTCATTGTAGCTGTGCCATATTTTTGTAATACTTTTATTTTTGCTTAATGTATATTCTTGTATTTTTTTTGCAAATTCAATAGGGTCTTTTGCCACAACAGAAGAAACATAACAATCATTATGAGGAATTCTGCTGTACATTAATTGATTTCCAATTCTTTCCAAATGGTATTCAGTTTCACTCTGTGCCGGACTTACTGCTGTCAAAGTAAAAAATATCAAACCTAAAAAAATTTTTTTCACATTTTTCATAATTTTTTTCCTCCTTAAAATTCCATATTTTTTTCTTCAATAACACAGGTTACAACAGCTAAAATCATTGTATGCAGAAAAATAAAGACAGCAAGAAATACTATTATATGAGAAGGAAAATGTACCATTCCTCTTAACATCACTTCATAGTCATAACTGTTTCTTATCTTTTCAAGAGCTCTCATAATCATTCCAGTTAAGTTATATATTCCAAAAAGAACAAAAATAAATTTTAAAGAGAAAAATTTTAAACTTTCTTTAAAAGATTTTTTTATAATTCCTTTTTGATTTTTAAGAATAAATGCTGTCATAAGTGTCTGGATAACTCCTGCATAAAAAACTATAAATCCGTTTATTCCATTGGAAAATATAACTGCCGCATAATTATCTTCTGATATGATAGAAAGTATACTTTCTAAAATAATTCCTGCAATAAATGTAAGTATTGTAACAATTACTGCACAGCCGTATATTTTCATAAATTTTGAAAAATTAATTTTTTCAGTAAAATCTCCCATAAATTTAAAACAGAATTTTGTAATAAAAATCTGAATAGCAGCTGCTATTCCTAAAATTACAGCAAACACTATTAAAATAAAAGAAAATAAACCGCTGATTATTGCCAAATAAATAACAGCCATTACTCCTGCTCCACATAAAAGATAAATCCCTGCAATAGTTCCATAAAATTTAAATTTTCTTCCTTTTAAAGCATTTATTGTTTTTTCAAAAACAGCAGGAAGAGTAATTTTTTCTCCTGCATTTTCTTCATCTTCAGGTTTCTCTAAATAATTTTTGAAAACTGATAAAACAAAAACAAGAATAAAATAAAAGATGTAGATATTAAGAAAAACTCCAATATATACAAAAATTTCATTTAAATTTATATGTTCTATGTAGGAAATATTAAATATAAACCATGTTAAATCTATACAGCCGGCAGCATAAATTGTATAAAATACCCAAAAGAACAGAAAAGTGAAAAGTTTTCCAATGGAATTTTTAAAAATTTTTCCGCTTTCTATAAAAGATATTTTCTCATTTCCAATCAGAGCAAGAATTCCAGAAACAGCTGTGAAGAAAATAAAAACATCTTTTACCCTGATTAAAAAATAAGAAATCATCAAGAAAATAATATTTCTTTCAGAAAATGCAGTATTTATTAATACAGAAAGTTTTTCAATTACAGCACCGTCTATAAATATTAAAGCACCTAGAATAAGAATATTGTTTATTATAAATCTCAATATATTCTTTTTGTCAGAAGATACTTTTCCTTTAAAAATAAAAGTCCATACAAAAATAACAGAAAGCATAACAGACCAAAAATCAATACCTATTTTTTCAATTTTAATATCTGATGTTTTTATGAAAAAATAATAAGGAAGTATTGAAAAAATTACAGTGGAAAAAACTGTAAGAAGATATCCTTTTAAATTCAGATTATTTTTTGTGTCCAGAAAAATATTTTTTAATAAACCTTTTTCCATTTATCTCACCTCATCTGTGCTTTCAAAGTTTATTGTGGTTATATCTATATATATCACGAACAAAATATTTTGTAAATATATTTTTAGAGTTATTATAATACAGTTATATCATCTGAATAGAATAGAAAAAGATAAAAATTTTTAAGATAAATTTGTTTAAAAATATTGTCTATTTCATTTTTATAGACTATACTTATATTAAATTTGAAAAAAGTAAAGTTATAATCTGATAAAGAGCTAAATATGGAGGTTTTTATGAAAAAATTAATAGTTTTATTTTTTACTTTATTTACAACGATTTTTTCAAGTGATTTTCAAGAGTTTCCTATTGATGAAGAAAAAACTCGCTATAAAACTCCTTGGGGAGATGAATATATAGAACATTTTGAAAATGGAAAAGATATAAGAATTTATGAAAAATATTATTCAGGAGATGTGATAAGAGAAGAAACAAGAGATGTTGACACTAAAAGTTTAAAGATATGGCAGTATGGAGTTATGAGAAATGATGATTTTTATACAGATTTAACTGCTATTCCTGAACTTCGTAAAAAAGGATTGAGATTTAATCCTTTTAAGAAAAAACAAAAAACTCCTGAAATTGAAGCATACAGAACATATTATATATTAGATAAAAAAATTGTAGAGAAAGAAAATGGAACATATAAATATTATCCAAACGAAAATTTAGCAGAAGAAGATTTAAAATATTATGAGGGAGAAGATAAGAAGGAAATTTACAGAAGATATGATGAAGCTGAAAATATTATATATGAGGCTGTAAAGATAAATAGTGAAGAGATTAAAAAGTTTTCATCAGTTGATGAATATGAAAAATTAAAGGAAAAAGATTTATGTGAAATATTTTATCCTGATGGAAAAAAAGCCTATGAAAAAAAGTTAGTTTTACTGTCTGAACTTAATGAAAAAGGAACACAAGAAAAATATTATAATAAAGAGGGAGTTCTTTTGTATGAAAGCCAAATTCCTTTATTTGAAATTCTTGATTTCAGCAGTAAAGTCTTAAAAAGATATGATGAACTTTATACAGCAGGAAATCCATTTTTACAAAAAATAAAAAAATACAGAGAGAATGGGAATATATTATATGAAGAAAATTTTAAAATAGATGGAGAAAATATAATTTTTACTAAGAAAAGTTATTTTGAAAATGGAAATATATTTTATGATGAACAGGAGATAATAAATAAAAAAGAATATTTTAGAAGGCTGAATAGAGAAGCTGAAAATAAAAGTATAAACTCTAAATATTTTTTAAAGAGATATGATGAAAATAAAAATCTTAAGTATCATGGAGAATGGAACGGAGAAAAAGCTATAGAAAAATACTATGGAGAGGGTAACACCTTAGTAAAAGAAGTTATTAGTGAGTAGGAGGATACTTATGAAGGTTAAATCAGAATTTCATAATAAAAAAGAGCAGTTTGGAATACATGGATTTTTTGTAATTTTACTTGCTTATATTTTTAGAATTTTTATTTTGTGGACAGCAGAAGGAATGAATTTCAACTATACTTTATCTTCATTTGCAAATTTAGGAATGAAAGCAGCAGAAATAATTTCAAATTTTATAATAGTTGCCCTTATTGTAAAATTTTCAGTTAAACCAGAACTTTTATCAAAAGGAATTTTTAAAAAATTTATAATAAATTTTTTTGTTCCTGTCTGTATTTTAATTTTTATTGAAGATTTTATTAATGAAATATTTTATGAAGCAGCAAAATATGAATTTTGGATTTATTTTACAATAACAGTATCTGCTGTTATAAAATTCTTAAAAGGATTTATATGGATAAGTGGGATTTTTATTTTCACAAGTGAAAAAACTTTTATACTTTTTGACTTTTTTAAAAAGCTGAAAGAAAAAGTTTCACTTCTTATTGCCTTTCCCCTTATTGTATTTTTAAATTCAATAGAGCCTCTTATTTTTAATTTGGTAGATTTAAGAAGCATTGTATATAATGAAATTTTTGGACAGATAGGTAGCATTTCAAGAGGAATAATATATTTTTTAATAACCTTTACATCTATTTATACTGTACTTGGAGTTTTTCTGTTTTTTATAAATATGCTGACAAAATCTTCTTATGAAATTGAAAATTATAAAAATAATATATTTTCAGTTGTAACATTTATTAAAGATAATATGCCGTTTTTTATTTTAAAAATAGTTTTTCCACAAACTGTATTAATATATTTATATTATTTATTTACTAATATCACATATAATACAAGAGGTGTATCGAGTATATTTATGAGTGCAGTTCCAATCTTTTTATTTGTTTTTATTGAAGCACTTGTTATAAAATCTATTTTTTCTTTTAATGAAACAAAAGTATCCCATACATTTTGGACTGTATTATTTTATGGTTTTATAGTAAGGCTGGGAATGGGAAGTTTATTTAAAGCATGTTTTATAAAAATTTTTACAAAGGTTTCAAAAACAGCAGAAAGTATTTTTAGAAGTAAATTTGGATTTTGGGAAATAAAAAATATATTTTATGATTCAGGTATAGTGAGCATGTATTTGGTTCTTATATTATGGTTTGTAGTTGTTTATACAATAATTATGCTTTGTATAATATGGTGTTCAAAAAACAAGATAATGAAATTAAACTTATGTTTTCCTTTTATTTTCATACGATTTTTAAATCCTTTAAAAACTTCCTTGATGGCTTTTTCAGGATTTATTGTATTTTTTTCTCAGTATGTTCTTGCTGATAATTTTTATAGAATTACAGAAATTAGTATTTTTGCAAACCCCTCTTTTTTATTAATTTTGTTTTCAGTTGTTATTATAGGAAGTGTATTCATATTTTATATTGTGCAGCAATTTAAAAGTTCTGTTGCTGAAATGTGTAATAATATATAAAAATAAAGAAAATTATTGAAGTTAATAAAAATTAATAACTAATTTTTAAAAAAGCAGCTATTGTATCTTTATAGGTTTTCAACAGCCGCTTTCTTTTAAATTATTTTTTATAATATTTCTATATTTTCACTTTCCATAAATCTGTCACCTGTCATATTGCAGATGTTGTCAAGAATTTCTGTTCTTAAAGTACCGTTTCCGTTTCCCACAGAATAATGTTCTTCAGCTTTTTCTCCGGCAATTCCCATCATAGCCACTCCAGCTGCAGCAGCTATAAAATAATCTCTCTCTGCTCCGCAGGCACTTCCCACAAGAGAAGCTGTCATGCACCCTGTTCCTGTAACTTTTCCTAAAATTGCAGTTCCGTTATTTACTTTTGCAACTCTTTCACCGTCGCTTATTATATCCTGTTTGCCTGTAACAGCAATTACAGTGTCATATCTTTTTGCCAGAGCTTTTGCAATTTCAACTCCGTTTTCTAAATCTTCAACAGAATCTACTCCCCTGTTTGCAGAATTTTCAATTCCGTAGATTGATTTTATTTCTGCCATATTTCCTTTTACAACAGCAAAGTGAACATTTGCTAAAAGTTTTTCTACCAATTCTTTTCTGGCTCTTGTTGCTCCTACACCAACAGGATCAAGAACAACAGGTTTTCCCAATCTGTTTGCAGTCTGTCCAGCTTTTACAGCCATTTCTCTCATCTGTTTATCCATTGTTCCAATATTAAGAACAAGTGCAGATGCAAAAGATAAAATATCTTCAAGCTCATCTTCACAGAAAGACATAAGAGGAGATGCTCCAACTGCAAGAGTTATATTTGCACAATCATTTATTGTTACTGTATTTGTAATATGAAAAACAATAGGCTGTTTTTCTCTGATCTTTTTAATAACATTTCCAAGCTGTTCTTTTTCAAAAATCATTTCTGCCTCCTGTATTATTTTATAAAAGAAAGTAAAGTTTTTGAGGCTTTTTCAATATCTTCTTTTCCAAGAATTTCAGATATTACTGCAACACCGCAGACACCTGTTTTCATTACTTCTTTAACATTATTAAGATGTATTCCGCCGATAGCTACACTTGGAATTTTTATACTGTCTGCAATAATTTTTAAATTTTCAAGACCTAAAGGCTCATTTATATCTTTTTTGCTTCCTGTATAAAAAACAGTTCCTATTCCAAGATAATCAGCTCCTCCTCTTTCAGCTTTCAGAGCCTCTTCCACAGAACCGACAGAAACACCGATAATTTTATTTTTTCCTAAAATTTTTCTTGCTTCTTCTAAAGATTCATCGCTTTGACCGATATGAACTCCCTCTGCATCAATCTCTTTTGCAATTTTTACATTATCATTTATGATAAGAGGGATATTATATTTTTTTGTAACTTTTTGAACTTCTTTTGCTATTTCAAGAAACTTTTCATCACTTACAAATTTTTCTCTCAGCTGGACAATAGTTGCTCCGCCTTTTATACTGTCTTCAACTGCTTTGCATAAATCTCTTCCTCCAAGAACATCTCTGTCAGTTACAAGATAAAGAGAATAATCAATTTTATTCATATTTTACTCCTGCTTTTTTATATAAATCTATAAAGTGACCCACAGGTCCTACACCGTGACCGATTGCAAAAGAATTTCTTATAGCTTCAGTGATATATTCTTTTCCAAGTCTTACAGCTTCTTCAACAGAATATCCTTTTCCAATAAGAGAAGCTATTGTTGATGAAAGTGTGCAGCCAGTTCCGTGAGTATTTTTTGTATCAATTCTGACTCCGGGGAATTTTACAACTTTTCCATTTTCAAGAAGAAGAACATCAGTACAGTTATCTAATCTGTGTCCTCCTTTCATAAGAACATTTTTTGCTCCAAGTTTTTGAATTCTCTTAGAAGCTTCAACCATATCATCTTCATTTTTTATTTCCATATCAGCAAGGATTTCTCCTTCTGGAATATTTGGAGTTACAATTTCTCCAAGAGAAACAAATTTTTTAAGTTCTTCAATGGCTTCATCTTTTAATAATTTGTATTCACTTTTAGAAACCATAACAGGATCTATTACTATATTTTTTGCATTATATTTTTTAAGAGCTGCTCCTATTGTTCTTATAAGTTCGCTGCTTGAAAGCATTCCTACTTTTACGCTGTCAACTTCTATATCTTCAAAGATTGCTTTTATCTGTCCCTCAACTATATCTGTGGAAATTTCCTGAA
>ENA-OPVT01001992-OPVT01001992.1-human-gut-metagenome-genome-assembly--contig:-NODE-1992-length-11670-cov-2.112613_pt1 | contig 11670 bp, 16 predicted proteins | sample MGYA00241499_ERZ501990 | MGnify/ENA primary metagenome ERZ501990 (study PRJEB25962, sample SAMEA2042104) | human gut metagenome | biome: human gut; feature: human-associated habitat; material: faeces...
CCTGTCTGAAGCGTATTTGTAAGTTTTCCTACCCAACCTTTTTCATACGAACCTTCCCATGACATTTTTCCTGTATAACCTGGAACTGCTTCCTCTTGCGCCGTGTAATCATAGATCGTATCCCCATCTGTACGAATCAGATTATTCCATGTCACTTTCCAGTTCCATTCATTATTACTTGGAGTAATATTTGCACTACCAATAAGAACTCTTGTTGAATCTTTATTACTCCACCGATACAAATTAATTTTCACACTAGATGGACGAAGATTATATTTATTGTTCTGATCATTCCATGTCTTTTGTACTGTCAAACTTGTATAAGTTTTAGGATTATAAATTGAGAACATTAATCTTTGTGTTGATCCACCATTTGTTGTAACACGATACACTTTGAATCCACTTGGAACAGATGCTTTTTGTTCAGCCTTATAGATCAGCTGCGACATTCCAACTCTTTCTGCTCCAGCTGAATGCGGACCTCCCATACCAGTTGAGGACAGACCACGGACATAATAGCTAAGTGCTAAAGATGTACCTACGCAGCCTTTATTATAGTCACTGAAAATATTGCCTGGACCGGTGTAGCCATAGTACATAACTGTTCGTAAATTCGCGTCTGTAATTTCTTCCCAAGATCCGGTTGAGGCACCGGCTTCTGGTGTACGTCGATCATGTTCGCAACATAGTGACGGATAACCATCAACTTCAAAATATCCAACAACTGTATTTCCATATGAAACTTTCTGGTATTTCGTTACAGATAATGTCATGACTTCGCTATTAAGGTCGATTGTATGTATCAAGGGAGCAACACCCATTTCAGAAAGTTCCAGATCTGTCTTATCCTTATAATAATCTTCTGAAAGATATCCATCCGAATCAATCCACTTTTCCAGACCTAATGTCTGAGCTAATTGTATTCTTTCTTGTTTATCAACACTTGAATTATCTGAAAGGTTGCGTTCCTTGGCATCTACCAAATTAGAAAAAAATGCTGTAGTCAAAAACATCATGGCTAAGATAAATGAAAATATCCGACTAGCCTTTTTCTTTTTTCTTTTCATTTTCTCTTCCCTTCTTATAGTTATGTCAAACTATTATTTTTTCCTTCCTGCCATTCATCTTTAATGGAGATATTTTCCACCGGGCGGTGCTCTGGAACATCTTTTCATTTACATTTTTCTTCCTTTCCTTTAAATTTGAGCACAAAAAAGAGAACCACTTTTTGTGATTCTCTTCTTTGTACCGAATTTCGGTACATTTTTATTTTCTTGCTCCACAGGAACAAACATATCCATCTACTACTGTTTCATCATATGCTGCTGTATCCTGCACCCAGCGTGTTCCATAGACCGCATCATGATGTACTGTTTTTGTAACTGGTCGTGAATCATATTCGGTATGATGTCCGCCGCCTTCACCTTTAATTGCATGTTGATATGCATGACCACCTGGGTCTGCTGTACAATCCGCACCACATACGTTACAGCAATCCCATGGATAATCCTCATATGTTGTTACCTGCTCATCCCATGCATCCTGCACCACATACGGCTCATTGTGTCCGGTTGCTTCATGATGAACTACATGCGTCTGTGCTACATAGTTATGCCGGTGAACTGGTTTTGTTTCTGTCTTATTGGAATTATCTTTGTTACTTCCACTATTTGTTGCCGGTTTTGTAGTAGTAGACGTTGATGGGGTAGGCTTTGTTGTTTCCTGTTTTTTATTAGAAGTAGATGTATTTGATGCCTCATTCTTCTTAGAATCATTCTTTGCATGTTTCTCCTGCTTAGAAGGTTCTTTCTTTGTATCATTCTTCTTCGTATCTTCCTTCTTTGACTCTTCTTTCTTGGAATCGGTCTTATTAGACACTTCCTGCTTAGAAGAATCTTCTGTTTTCTTTTCCTCTTCCTTTCCATCATTGGAAGCATTCTTCTTATCTTCTTTTACTTCTACTTTACTGTCATCACCAATGACAGCTGATCCTTTATTCAGAAGATCCTCTGCATCCTTCTTTTCAGCTACAATTACATCTACGGTATCTTTCACTGTATCCGGCTCTTTCTCCGTTGTTGATGCGTCCTGACTTTCTGTGCTGCTTTCTGTTGTTGAGGATGCTATATTCTGTTCTGTAGTTTCAGCTTTCAATTTCACTGTAATTGTAAGAGGATAGGTTCCTGCCTTTGTAGAGTCAACCTTGCTATCGTCTACAGTAACAGATTCTACCTTTGCTTTCTGTTCCTCGGATACCAGACTGTTCACTGCTTTTTCAAGATCCAGGTTCTTAGCATCTTTTACAATTACAATTTCATCTGCATTTTTAATATATTTCTTGATTTCATCATGGTCTGATGTTTCTGTTGATGTTTGTACTTTTTTGCTTTCTGTCTCAGTTGTTTTATTATCTCCACAACCAATTACTGCTGTAGAAACTGTCATTACTGCTAACAGAATTGCTACTATTTTTCTTCTCATACCTTTTCTCCTTCTCATGCTGCTTTCGTACCGAAATTTCGGTACATCTATTTCTCCGTGATTTTTGATAGAAACAGTCAATTTTTATTCGTAATTTTCTATTTTCTGACCATATTGCTCTAGTATCATACATGTAATTTCAGTATCTCCACATTCACTGTCCGGATGGAAAATACTAATCAATGCTTTTTTTCTTTTTGCCAATTCTCCAGGAGAATTACAATTTTTAAAGAAATCAAAACTTTCACTCATTTGTCTTTGCTTTTCTTCTTTCAGTTCGTACTCCGTCCATTGTAATAACAAGCGGAAATGATCTCTTTCTGCTTCAAGTTTCTTTAATCTCTCTTGGTAAATTCTTATATCAAAATCACTCTGCTGTTCTTTCAATACTTCAATCGTTTTTTTCGCTTTTAAAAGATTCTGCCGCAGATTTATATTTTCTCCCATTAAATTTATATGCTCTGTCGCTCTTTTCACTTGATCATCTTCCAAAAAATCAATGCGTTTCTTTAATTCTGTAATGAGTTCATCCTTTGATAAAACCCATTCATAAGCCACATAATTTCGACTATAATTTGGTCTTCCATACATTGTACTTCTTCCCCTCCTTTGAATCCAACATTAACCCTCAAATATTTTTACTATTTTCCAAAAAAACGTAAGTTTTATACACTTTAATTGTTTACTTTATGTAGGAAGTACCTAGCACGTCTCACCCGGAGCATATGCGACCGGATATGGTAGGGCGGCAGCTACTTTAATTTCATTTCTTAAGGGGACAATCATTGAAAAATAGATTTCCCTTTTTTAATTGAAAATGATCTCACTTTTTACATATTCCTCTGCCTGATGTCTGATCTGATTCATATGTCTTGTCCATGCCATACCATCTTTGGCTTTATCCGGTGCCGGATCACGTTCCAGCAATTGTTTTTCCAACACATCCATTCTTTCATCTGCTGTCTTCTGAATATCAATCAGATGTTGATTTAATTCATCCATCAAAAGCATCGAAGAATAGACAGCTGGTTTGTGTTTTTGTAGGTACTCTTTTCTCATGATTCCCCATCTTCCTATATATCCATCCACCTTTTCCAGTGACAGATTCGGCAGTAGGAATTCGCCCACTTGAATATATTCCAATTTTGGAATTCCATCCTCGTCCAAATCTAATTCTGTATTATTCTTTTTTTTCTCCATCCTGATCTCCTTCCACTTGCTTCTCTAAATTTCGTTTATAATTCTCCACCAGTTCACTTGTTTTTATGACATATGCCAGTAATCGTTTTGAAAAATCTGACATTTCTCTCTCTCCAAGTTCCCAGGACTGTAAGGTGCGATACGGAATTTCAAAACTATTGCAGAAATCCTTACGGCTCATCCCCGCTTGTTTTCGTAAGTCTTTTACCGTTACTTCATCCAGATTTCCAACGACACTATCTATGTCAATATATTTCTTTTTTTCATTCATCATTACCACCAACTTTTATACACTTTGTACGTGTTTCTAGTTTTAATATAACACACAGTGTGTGTTTTTTCAATCCTTTTTACGCACATTGTGCACCTTTTTCCACTCAATGACGTTATCAAAGAAATCAGAATCATCTTCCGGCATATCTCTTTTTTTCAATAAAAAAAGATTCAATCCAAATTTCTGATCAAATCTTTTTTGTAATAGATATATTTCCCAGAACACTTAACATTTTTCTGTGCAACATTTTCTTTTATTTCCATTTCGCTAATTATATTATAGCAAAGGCTTTTTTACTTATCTAGGTTACTTTAGGTACACTTTTTTGATTTTCTTTTCTAATCACCTATTATTATTTTCCAACTCTTCTATTCTTTTTTTTAGTTCATCTAATTCTTTTCTTATTTTATTTTCATTTGATTCTTTGAATTCATGATATAAATTTGCAAGTGTTGATATCAAATCCATAATTGCCAGTATTCCTACCAAAAAGGTTGTAACTAACATATCATCTTTTATTGAAAAATCCATTGTCCTACTTTTATAATTCCATCCGAAAACAAAAAATATAATTATTACATTTATTAATATTCTCGGTACGAATTTTATAAATATTATATTAAGATGAAATGCATCTACTAATTCCTTTTTTGCATAACGGCAAATAATATATAATATAAGTACAACTATATATATTCCAAACACTATATCTAAAATATACGAATAAAACACTTTTCCCAGTACTAAATTTTCAAAATTCATAATTTATCACTCCCTTGTAATTCTTATTATCTAGCCAGTCAAATAATCTGGAAATATTTTATCTTTTGTACTAGTTTCTGTTGTATATCTATACATCTTTCTTATAACATATCTATTTTAAAATCTAAAGACTTTTTATGTTTTATTAATCTTTTATTTATACAATGTATGAAATTATTTCGTAACAGATTGAATATATGGTACATAAAAATAAGAATGTATACAGAATTAATATACTTCAACCGAATATGCTCCATAAACAGCTCTATTAATGGATTATCATCTTTTTCCGATATGCACAAAAATGGACTTTCAAACACAAACTTCTACTTGTTTTTTAGACTTACCACCATCTATTTTTTCAAAAAACACGTTCATATTAGACTGCTCTATATTTTTCTACATATTTTTTAGACCACACAAAACAGCAAAAAAATAAGGCTTCTATCAGAATCACCAAAACATTATTATAATGCTACTGGTTTTCTTCTGATCACCCTTTGTTTTCTCCATAAATTTCATTTATCCCTTTTTCTTTATGGACTATTCCCTATTTTTTGCACCATAAAGAAACCATGAGCAAAATGTTCACAGTGAATTTTCCAGTTCTAGGGCTTTTCTAAGCATCTTATGGAAATGTTTGACATCAAATATAATACTTTCCTCTGCATAACGATGTAATACTGCAGATATGATCGATATCGTGTCCTCTCCTCTTTCCTTAATGATCGTACTATACTGATGTATCAATTTCCCAAGATCTGACGCATCCTGCTCTCGTTTTTTTGCAAGCTGTTCTCGACGCAGCAATACACTTCCTACATACTCTCTCTGCTGATCAGCGGCTGTATTATCAACTACATAGATCGTTCTTTTCCCTTTGATTGATTTTTTCGGCTTTTCAAATAATTTACCACCTAAAAATTTGATATAATACTTTCCACATTTTATCTGGATTGAGAAATATTTTCGCAAAGTATGTAAATATGTTTGAATTACTCTTTTAGACACATGTAACGCTTTACAGTATTTATTATAGAATTCGTGTACATTAATTACTCGGATTCCCCTGTTAAGTGCTGTAGAACGCATTAAATCAAGCAACATATATTTTTCATGAGCTTTCATTTTCATAAATTCAGTACTTTGAAAAATCTTCTTATTCAAATCAATATAATCTGGCTTCACCTGCTGTGAATACGTTTGATTTTCGATTTTAATATCATAATCACCTTTTACATTTTTCGTATAGGTCAGTAATTTTTTTTCACGTAAAGAGCGCAGAACATTATAAAATGTCTGCTTACTCTTAAATCCTAATAACTTCATGAAATATTTGTAGTATGCCCCAATAATCTTTCCCTGTGCATCCTGATAGCGTACGCATTGGAGAAAAATATTCATTTCTGTCTTACTGAGATTATTGAGTTTTAATAATGTTTCGTAAGCAAGCTGCATTGTTTTTCTCCTTCCGTACTTATTTGTACCGAATTTCGGTACATTAACAATCTTATTTGTAATTTATTGCCTATAAATTTTTCTTTTGTTGTCTTTTTACAATTTCTTGAAACTCATAATCATGTTGTCCCAAACGCCAATTTATAGACTTTTTGCATAAGCAAAATAATACAAACGCTATGTAAACAAAGATTATGACAAATACAAAAAATATTATTTCTATATTGCACATACCTGTCTCCTCATACCATGTACCGAAATTCGGTACAAACTATTTAGTGAAACGGTAGTTCTTCGTCAATTCCATCCGGAATACTCATAAAACCGTCTCCTGTGTCATTCGTTGCTGTTGAAACATCCTGGTTAGGAGCAGACTGATGATACACACCTCTGTTCGTTGCATTTTCTGCCCGGCTTTCTGCAAACTCCTGTTCCTCTACAACTACTGTTGTCGTGTATACTTTCACTCCATCTTTGTTCATGTAGCTTCCTGTCTGGATATGTCCTGAGATAGAGACACGCATTCCCTGACGGAAATACTTCTCAGCAAATTCAGCAGAACGTCCAAATACAACACACGAAATGAAATCCGCTGTCGGCTCGTCGTCTCTTCTGAATCTGCGATCTACAGCAAGTGTATATCTTGCAACCGCTGTAGCATTGTCTCCCTGTGAATATCTCACTTCTGGGTCTCTTGTTAACCGTCCTACTAAAACTACTTTATTCATACTGGCTCCTTCCCGTACCGAAATTCGGTACACATGTACAATTTGTGACACTGTTCATTTGATGGCAGAAATCAATCAAATTTCTGCCATCACCATCAACACAAGCATATATACGGCAATTGCATCGTATATATGCAGTCCACCTTGTGTCTTTGAGACCACGGACATCACCGATTCATGCAGCAATTCCGCAAGGTGGTATATTAGTTTAATCTTCATTATTACCATGATTATTCATGTTTTGGTTTACCGCCATTAACAATCTAATTCCAACAATTAATGCAGCTCCATCTAATCTAATCTGAATCACCAAACTCCAAAGTGCATCCGGCAGATAATCTGCCAGATGACTAAGGATAAACAATACAATAAATAACGCAAACTTTTTTATTAGTTGTTTCACTCTTCTGTTCATATTTTACTTCCTAACAAAATATTGGTATCATTTCCAAGTTTAGAATCGAATACCCTTTCTCAATTCCGGAATCCTGCTTATTAATATAAGTAATCGTGAACTCGATTGGTTCTGTTTCAGATCCATCAGAACCAATCGAATAAATATCTACCAGCTCTGCTTCTTGATAGGTATCGTCTTTTACAAGAATACATCTCTGTTGTCCGGAAAGGAGCCTGTCATATGTCTCATATGAGACTTGCAATTCTCTTTTTTCAAAATACAGTTTTTTCTTTTCTTTTTTTGCCTGAACTTCTACTTGATAAGCTGGTATTACTTTTTCAATCAGTTTTACAAAACGATTCCATGTAATCTCTTTTCCATTAATCGTAATTGTTTTTGGAGTACAAGAAATGTTTATTGTATCCGAAGTTTGTTCCAAGTGTGATTTTCCATATCGTTCGATTAATTTCTTACATGTTTCTTTCCGATCCGGGCAATCTATTTCCCGTATATCAAGTTCGTCATAAGCTGTAAGGATTTCGTTTGAAGTCGGCTCAAGAACTTCTTTTTTATATGCTTTTAGTTCTTTATCTGTTTTTCGCCCCTGGGATAATGCCTGATTCTGGTTTTCCTCCGGCATACTTGCCAATGTTACCGCTGCTGACTTATCAATATCTCCTTTTTGAAATTCATCCATTGCTGTATCCCCCAAATTTTTGGAGATTGTCAAATATTCACCTACCGTAGATTTACTGAGATTGTATTTTTTTGCAAGACGATCTACCATTCGACCACCTTGAATTTCCGGAAATTCCTCCGGATAATTATTAATTAAATACTGCATTCGTTCCAATTTGTGCATAATCTCATAAGGTGTTTCCTCATGATGACAATTACTGCTATAGATCTGGAATTCTGCCTGAATATCACTAATATTCTGCTCAAAACAAGGCAAGAATTCAAACTCCTTTTTTCCTCGTTCTTCAACCAGTAATTTACATGCAGCATGTCTTTTATGTCCTGCAATAATCTTGTACTCATCCGTATCTAATTTTTTTACCAGTAAATCCTGCAGAACCATTCCGTCTGCTTCAATAATATCTGCCAACCCCTCAATCTCTTCTTTATCTTTTGCATCACAATATTGTTTCTCATTTCTAACAAGCTTTGTGTAATGAATCCATTTCGTAATCCTTTTAGGATGTACCGACTTTTTTACTTCTTCTTTTGAAAACACATTTGATATCTTAGCCATGATTCTTTCCCCCTATGCTTCTATCAATTCTTTTGCCAGTTCCAGGTAATCTTGTGCCACAGAACTATTTTTTCGATGTTTTAACACAGGTTTGTAGAGATTCAATGCATTATCTACAACTGCTGAACGGCTCACACAGGTTTCCATAATCGGATAGTCATGTTTTCCAATTAGATCAGCCATTGTCTCCCTTTGCGCTTTTCCATTCGCAACCATATTAGCAAAGATCTTCCATTCCATATTTTCATCCGCATATTCGTTTACGAAACGTTCAACCAATGCCAAATTATCTCTGCAGTAATTATCAAACTTAATTGGCGTCAACATAATATCGGCAACGTGAAAAGCATTTCTTGTCAGACTGTCAAAGACTGGTCGTGTATCTATTACACAATAATCATATTCTTTCTTTAATTTTCCGAATGCAGTCTGTAACTGATATTCTCCTTGGCAATTTTCTTCTGCTGAACCACGCATAATATCAATTTCTTTATATTTTGTGCGGTAAATACTATGATTAATTACTTCGGGATTCATGAGCACATCCCGTACTGTTTGTCCAGTATAATTCACTTTCGCAAAGAATTTTGTGCTATTACACTGTGGATCTAAGTCAATTAACAGTACTTTTTTTCCCAATGACATCAAGCTGTATGCCAAATTAATTGATGTCGTTGTTTTTCCTACTCCGCCTTTAAGATTTGCAATTGCTATTGTTTTCATTTTAAGCTCCTTTTCCGTACCGAAATTCGGTACATGTTATGTGTTGTGTTGATTGGTTTTATGAATTACTTCATGATTTTATTTTATTATTATTTTTTGTCTTCTTTTATTTATGATTAAAAATAAGATTTCTGTCTGTTACCCATTTCTTAATACGTTCGATTTCTTCATCCATATTTTTCTGCTCTTCCAGTGCTTCTTCTAAATCAGCATTTGACGAATTCCAATTTTCTAACATCATATCTCTTTCTTCTGTCCACTCTCTCAGGTCATCTTTGTACGATTCTAGACATTCTTTCTCGTGTTCAATGAATTCTTCCAGGCTACTATATGTATGAACAATTTCATAACTGGTAAAATCACCGTTGTATTTGTTATGATAAATATTCTTCCATTCGTCTGTAGGCTCTGCGATGTCCTTTTGGGATCTCTTTATATCTCTTTTTGCAGTTTCAATGTTGTTTAATGCATCAAGAAAATGCTGTGGTTCATATCCTTCGGAAAGTAGATGATTGAGAAGTGTAGGCTTTGGGAACATTCCAAACCAACAACGCTCAAACCACTGTTGTGCATACATTCTCTCATCACTTCCGTTGGAGTAAGTACCGTCCACCAAATCTCCGACAAAATTCTCTATCAGCTCTCCGATTGTCAGACCATACTCCCCACACTTTTTCGCCAGTCGGTCACAATCTGCGTCCGACAATTTCACTGTGATTTTTCTCTCTCTGATTATTTCAATTTCTTCCTGCTGTTCTTCCTGCCAACTCATATTTTTTCCTCTCTTTCATCTCGCCTATTTCTCTATACTTTAAAAAGATCATTTAATGACATCTGCTCATATTGATATTCTTGTTCGACTTTTCTTTTCCCTTTTTTCCCACAAGCATTCTCTTTCTGAATGCAAATAATTTGCGCATTACTCAGATCACTCTCATACAACTTTTGTATATCTCTGATAGCCTGCTTACGTTTACCCTCGAATATTCGATGGTTTAATCCCATATCTTGCTCTACTGATTTATACAATTCACCTTTCACATACAGTCGATCTATAATATCATGTTCCTCCCCGATCAATGTTTGAAAGCATAGATATAATCTGTGAATTCCTTCAGCATGTATAGTAAGAACATGCATTTCAGCAGCTAATTGTTCTTCCTGCTCATTTACAAGCTTTTGGTATCTAAGGTATACATCTGCAAGATCTTTATGTGTTCCTCTTCCTCCACCTTCCTGGGACAAATCTATCTTTGGATAAGATGCCATTTCTATCGTTTGCTGTTGTACTTCATCTAATTTTTCCCGAATCTCAAGCACCTGTTTGTGTATCTGCTGGGTTAGTTCACTATGATGCCGAAGTACATCTTTAATTTTTTTACTATCCATTTTAAGATATCCGCCTTCTCCTGACATCTGAACCCTCCCTTCTACAATGTGCCGAATTTCGGCACATTGATTTATTTTTCACCACTTGACAAATATTACAAAATCGATATAATAAAAATGTACAAGGAATTTTTCAAAAGCTAGGAACAATTCCTTAAAGAACACGCTTTGGTCGGGGTGTTCTTTTTTTATTTCTTTTTTACAACTTCTTGATATATCTCGTCATAATATTTTTCAACTCGTTCAATCGGAAATCCCGTTGCTATTTTTATATCAATGATGTCAGCCTTGGGATCTAATTTCAAACAAGCCCGAATAATTTTTTTATATTCTTTCTCGTTTTTTTCTATCCGGGTTGCCACTGCAGTTCTGGCTGCCATTTTTTGTCTCTCCTTCGCTTTTTGTATATCTTTCTGTGCTTCGTCCGCAGAATAGTCTCCTATGCATCTCTCCATTTCTCTTGTAATAGAACGGGTACATTTTTCAAAATATGCTGCCATTTCCGGAATAGATTTTCCTGCTTTGATCATTTGTTCCAGTTCAACTCTATCACTATAAGTGAAATGTTTCCCTTTTGGAGTTATTGTGATATCGTACTTATCCTTTTTCTTACTATCTACATCTGCCTGGGCTTTGTCAGCAGTGTAATCCTTAGGGCATCTATGTAACTCTCGATAGACTGTACTATAGTTTTTCCCAAGAGCATTCGCAATCTTCGGTGTGCTCATTCCAGATTTGTACATTTTTTCTATAATTTTTCTATCGTCATATGTTAAATATTTGAATTTTCCCATAACCCAAATACCTCCTTTCCTCTCAACCATGGGGCTTTTGCTAAAAAAAATAAGTGCATAGGGAACTTTTTATCTGTTCCTTATGCACTTAGTATATAATTTACGCGAAATCACAATATTTTTTTACACAGAAATGCCTGTCCTCGACTATCCCCAAAACAGCCATCACTCATTTATTCAAAATGTACCGTTACCACCATGATCTCACT
>ENA-OPVT01002000-OPVT01002000.1-human-gut-metagenome-genome-assembly--contig:-NODE-2000-length-11652-cov-2.203760_pt1 | contig 11652 bp, 12 predicted proteins | sample MGYA00241499_ERZ501990 | MGnify/ENA primary metagenome ERZ501990 (study PRJEB25962, sample SAMEA2042104) | human gut metagenome | biome: human gut; feature: human-associated habitat; material: faeces...
TTATCCATTTTTTTATAAGAATAAATAAATATTAATATTAAACACCGTGATAAAAAGTGCAAAAAAATAAAAAAATTTTGAGTATTCAATATAATTTTATCCATTTTTTTATAAGAATAAATAAATATTAATATTAAACACCGTGATAAAAAGTGCAAAAAAATAAAAAAATTTTGAGTATTCAATATAATTTTATCCATTTTTTTATAAGAATAAATAAATATTAATATTAAACACCGTGATAAAAGTTGCAAAAAATAAAAAAGTCTTGAATATTCAACATAATTTTATTCATATTTTTCTAAAATTATGCAAATAATAATATTAAATACCGTGATAAAAATTGCATAAAAAATAAAAAAGGGAGATACAGAAATCTCCCAATAAATTTATTTTTTCTTTTGTTCTTCATTAAATTTTAAAAGTTCTATATAATAAGACCAAAAAACTTCTATTTTTTCTTCATTTTTTAAGGAAAGAATTTCATTAGCTTTTTCTTTTCCATATATTTTTTTCACGAAGGAAATAATCTTTTTTTCATTTTTAGTAACTTCTTCATTTTTATTTAGTTCATCTAGCATATCTAGTTTTTTTCTACGTCCTCTTTTTTTAGGAGTGGAAGTAGTTTTTTCAACTGACTTTTTTTGTTCAACTTTTGCTGGTTCTTTTACTTCTATGATTTCAGCTTCTTCTATTAGATTTTCTTCCATAGCTTCTAAAATGTATGTTTTTAAAGTATTAAAATACATTGTAGGACTATTGTGCTTCATTGTAATTAAAAAATTATTTTCTCCATTTTTTAATTTAAATTTTTCTAAGGCTTTAATTTCTATTTTAGCTTGTTCTTCTTCTGATAATTTTTCAAAGTTAGCTAAAGAAGATTCTTTATTTTTTACCTTTTCTTTTATATTTATTTCTTTATCTAATACTTTAGTAATTAGCTGAATATTTTCTATGCCTTTAGAATTTATCTCTTCTGTTTTTAAATCGTCATTTTTTTCACTATTTTCTACAATTATGGCGTCTTCAATATCAGCATTTTTATCTATTATTTCTATTTCTTCTAATTTTCTTTTTTCTTTTTTATTTTCTTCCTTATTATCAAGAGCATATTTAATAGCATTTTTAAGATAACTAAAAGTTGAAAAATCATTTTTTATATTATAATAGCAAAGTTCTAATCCTTGGATTAATTCTTCATTGGAAAAATCTCTAAATAATTTATGTAAGGTCTTTTCAAGATTATCTTTATTAAAAAATCCTGAACGAGAAATATAAATATTTTTTTTGATTTTTTCAATTTTTTTAGTAAGCTCATCACTAAGACTAACTTTTCTTTTAACTAAAAAAGTAAAACCTATTATTTTTCTACCTTTTGTTTTATTTTTTACTTGAATATTAATATCTGTATTTTTGTTTATATCTTTTAAACAAGTGTTTATAATAAATCTTTTAACATCATAAAGCTCAGGATATTTAACATTAAAAATTTTATAAATATCTTCAACTTCTATATCAAAACAACCTTTATACAAATTAGATTCTGCTCTTAGATAAAATTCAACACTATTTTCTTTTTTTAATTTAACAATATTTTCAAGAAAATATTCTGAAAAATTATTTTTAAATTTTTTAAAAAATTCTATAGCTGAGTTACCCCATTTAACATCTATACTTTCATCATTTGGAGAATAGACTACTTTATCAAAAATAGAAATAGCTTCTATTTTTTTATTAGCTTTTAAAATAGTTAAAGGCTTCTTTTGAAGTGAAAAAACAAATTCACTTAATAAAGAATAACTTTTTCTAGTCATATTCAACATACGTTTTACTTCTTTTGGATTAAAACTATATACCTTATTATCAGGGTCAGTATCTTTTATACCAGCAATAAGGAAAAGGAGTAATTGTTTTTCTTTTAAAGTAAAATCTGTGAAAATTGTATTTGAAAAATCGTTATGATAAGTAACTTCTTTTTTCATTATGTCAAATAAAGTTAAATTATTTTGACTTTCTTTTTTTGCCATTCATTTATTCCTTTCATAATTTTTTAGTAATTTTTTCTTTTAACATAGAATATAAAACCAGTTATCTCTTTCCCTTCTTTTATATCTTCAAGAGAAATGTTTAGATCCGTATTATTATTAATATCTTCTACACATTTATTAATTAAAGCTCTTTTTATTTCTCCTGAAGCCTTATAATTAACATTAAAGATTCTTTTTATATCTTCAATTTTTAATAAAAAATCTCCTTTAAATAAATTTATTTCAGCTTTTAAGTATAATTCAATACTATTTTTTCTTGTTAACTTCAAAATATTTTCTGTATAATTTTTATTTAAATATTTATTAAAATCTTTAAAAATTTTTATGGCAGTTTTTCCAAAATAAACTTCAATATTTTTAAATTCATTAATATATGATATGCTATCAAACATAGAAATTTTTTCTAACTTATTGTCAGGCGAAAAAATAAACATAGATTTTTTGCAAATTGAATCAATAATTTGATATAAAACTTCATATGAATTTCTATCTAATTTTAATAAAGATTTTATTTTTTTTAACTGATAACAATACAAAGTATTGTCTAAATTTTCTTCTTTTATTTCTTGGATTAAAAGAAACAAAAGTTGTTTTTCTCTTAATTCAAAATCAAAAAAAGATAAATTATTTAGAAGAAGTTCTTTAGGTATTTTTTGCTGAGATGGTAAATTTTTTATAATTACAGAATTATCAGTATAAATAACTTGCACTTCAGCTTTTTCAGGTGTTATTCCCATAGTTTTAAGTAATTTCCTTGACAAAGAAAGTTTAGTACTAGCAGGAGAGAAAATTACTTTTTGTTTTTTTATATTTAAAATATTTTCATTATCCATAAGTTCTCCTTTTAAAAATAAGTACCTGTTTTATAAAATTATAATTCTTTTTTATAAAAAAGTCAAGAAAATGATTTGATAAAAATAAAGAATTTGAGATACTTTTTAACAAAAATAATATATCTCCTATTAACATAGGAGATATATTTTATGGGTTATTTATTGCCTATTGTCTTTCTAAATCAGAGATTTTATCCTCTAAAATTTTATTTCCCCATTCTTGGGCTGTAGTATTCCCTTGAGCTTTTCCCCAAGAAGTGTTTTTAATAATTTCCTTTAGATAATCATCTTTTTGAGTTTCTTTAAATAAGTTTTCACTTTCTTTAGGGGTTAATTCTTTTTTTTCTTTATCAGATAAAGAAAAATCCTCATTTCCATTTTTATTTAGTCTTGAATCTTTAAGAGTTCCATTCTCATTAAACTTTAAAAATAATTTGTTTATCTTGCCATTGTCAAAAGAAGTTATGTGATTTAATTCTCCATTCTCATAAAAGCTTAACGCTATTCCATGAGGTTCTCTATTATTATAGTTTGAAATTTCTTTTAACTTTCCATTTTCATAAAATTGTTCAGTTCTTCCATGTAGATTACCATTTTTAAAATTAGCTTTTCCTTCTATACTACCATCAGGGTAGTATGAAATTTCAAGACCATGTTTTTTTCCTTTTTCAAAGTTAGTATTTGTTCTTACTTGACCGTTCTCATAAAAATCAATTTCTCTACCATGTTGTTTGTCTTCAGAATAATTTATAATTCTTTTTAAGCTTCCATTAGAAGAATAATTTAAACAAATTCCATCTTTTAAATTGTTTTTATACTCCATATTTACTTGTAAATTACCTTCTAAATCATAAATTTTAGAATTACCATGTAATAATCCTTCTTTATATTCCGAACTTGAAATAATCAATCCTGATATTGGATTATACTCAATATATTTGCCGTCAAGCTTTCCATTTTTATAGTTAGCACAGCTTAGTAATTTTCCTTCATCATTTCTTTGTACCCAAAGTCCATCTTTTAATCCCTTTTCATCATATTGATTTATAATCATATTTATCTTCTCCTTTCAAAGTTATTTTTCTTTAATAGCAATAATAATATATTTTATAAGATTTTGGTTGCTTGAAGTTATTGTTATAATATCATTAATTTCTTTTCCAGTATAAATAAGATTTCTAAGATCATAAAGAATAGAATCTGAATTAGCTATAACTTCTTTTATATTAACATTAGGATATACTACAATACTTAGAGTATCTTGCTTTTCATTTTCAAACTTATAAAAATATGCCTTTTTAGAAAAAGTAAAAAGATCATTTTCATTTTTTCCATAATATTTACTAATAATTTTACCAGTAAAAATAAAATCATCATTAGACAACCCCTGCCATTTTTCTTCTTTTCTTCAAGAGAGAATCTCTTAATATCAAAATGTTTTCCCTTTATAGTATATTCATTATTTGATTTAATAATCTCAATATTAGAATTATTAATGTGAGCTTCTAATCCATTATCAAATAACTCAACTTGTTTTAAGTTATATCTTCCCTCAAGCTTATATTCTTCTTTTTTAAAACAGCCTTTTTGGAGAACAAAACAAATAACTCCCAGTGAAATAATAAATAAAATTTTAAATTTCCTCATAAAAACTTTCCTCCTAAAAATAAAAAAGCCTACAACTAAATAGAGGTTAAGCATTTAACCTTCCTAAATAGTTGTAGGCATTTGAGTTCTTCTCTTTTCCTACGAAGAAATATTGAATTGTTGTCTTTATTATATCATAAATTTAGATAAAATAAAACTTTTTTTAAATAAAAAAAGTCCATTTAAGGACTTTTTATATTAGTTTTCTTTAATAGCAGTAAGATTAAATTTGATAATACTATCATCGCTAGTACTTAAACTTATAACATCAGCTATATCATTTCCAGTATAAGTTATTCCTTTAAATTCATTGTTAGCTTCTAAAGTGTAGTTCATAGCATGTTTTATAGAAGAAGCTTCATAAACAAGCAAATTTAAAATTTTTCCTTCTTTATCTTGTAATCTGTAAAGATATATTTTTTGTGGTTTAAGATATGCAAGATTAGGATTTTCTTTTACTTTTTCTTCTATAATTTTACCAGTAAAAATAAAATTATCATTTATATCTTCTTCCCAATCTTCAAGAGTTACTTTTTTAGTTATATAATCTTTATCATAACCTCTGCTTACTTCTAATTGTTTTCCTACAACTGTATAATAATCTCCTTTTTTAGTAATTTCAACATTAGCATTTAATTTAAGAGATTCAACCCCATTATCAAAATATTCTATTTTTTTTAAAGAATATTTTCCTTCTAAATCATATTGTGTTTTTGAACCACCACAAGCAACACATAAAGTTCCTAATATTACAACAAATAAACTTTTAATAATTTTTTTCATCTATCCCTCCTAAATATAATTATTTACCATCTATGACAATTTCCAAGATCTTCAAGTTGCTTTTGTGCTGAATCATAATAGCACCATTCATCATACTCTCTTTGAAGTCTTTTATTTTCAGATTCTTTTTCTTTATTAGAGAAAATGTAATTACTCTCTTTTTTTATTTTTCTTTCACGTTCTCTATTAATTCTACTATATTCAGCCATTCTTTTTAAATGATCCCAGTATTCTTGAGTTGAATTAAAAGCTGAACGATATATATTAGTACGAACCTTTCTCATTTCTCCATCAATAAAGCTTAAACATGGAAGAACAAATACTACTATATAAGCTATAACCCATTTGAAAACTGGTAAATTATCCATTCTCATTCTTATTAATATATAAGAAGCAAAAGCAAAAGCCCCAAGATACATTGCTATTCCTAATCCTTTTAAAAGATCTTTACCTGTTATATAAATTTTATTAAATTTAGGTTTTTTCTTAACTGCTTTAAATCCATTATGAATAAAGCTAATAATATATATTCCAAAAATAAAATAATATATAGCCATAAACCATAAAGAACTGGAAGTATTATATTCTAAACAAGTTGTTGTCAATATGTAAGAAACTAAACTGAACAACGCAAGATAGACAACCATACTTAGAGTAAACAATAATTTTTTCATAAGGCAACCTCCTTCACAAAATTATCTATAACTATTTAATTATAAAATTTATTTAAAAAAAATAAAAACAATACACTTATTATATAATATATTATACCATATTTAAACTAAAAAGTAAATAAAAAATACTAATAAAACATTGAATTAGAGGTATTTTATTGATTGTGAATAGATTCTAACCTTAAGGAGTTTTTTAACTTCTCTTTTTTTTGATTGGCTTTCTTCATATTATAGATTTTTCCATCTAAGTAATAGTTATTTAACTCATATTGATTTTTATTTTTCAAATCCATTATAAATCCGTAAAGTATTTCCATATTAATTTTGTCTAACTTAGTCATTTCAAAGATAGCTCCTAATTTTATCATACGAGAGTATTCTTTTTTATAATTTCCATTTGGTTCTTTTTTCTTTTCTCTAAAATTAGTTTTATATATTTCTTCTAATTGTTTTCTTTTAATTTCTTTTTCAGCAAGAATCTGTTTTCCGATAATTTCAAAATTATAAAATTTCAAAGGATTAACCTTATTATAATTTAAGCAATATCCTATTAAAGTTTCTTCAGTAAGAGTATCAACTCCAGCAGTCTTAAAAATATTTCCAAGAATAAAAAGATGAATAGCTCTCTTTTTTCTTTTAGTCCTATTAATGTTTACTTCTTTAAGCCTTTCTTTTCTGTTTTTCTTTCTTATTTTTTCTTTTAATTTATTAATATCTTCATTAAGTTTTGAAATGTTTGCCATAGCTTTTATCCTTTTCTCTACTTTAATTCTATTATATCCTCGAACAAAAATCTAAATTTATCATATTTTTTATTAATATGAAAATGTCCACAATACCAAGTTGAATACTCTAATTTGTTTTCAATTGTCTGTAACCATTTTTCTGTAGAGTTATCTATTATATTTTGATTCCCTCCAGCAAGAAAAGCTTCTATGGGTCTATAATCAAAAGGGCAAGTATGGCTTAGTACTAAATCTATTTTCCAATCTTTCTTTTCTAATTGCTCCTCTACATATTTTTTAATTTTTTCTGATGGTTGTTCATTACTAAACCAAGGAAAATCATTTGCAAGTCTATAAAACTTATCTACACTATATGCTCCACCTATAACAATAGTTTGAAGTCCATTGAAATTATAAATCTCTCCGTCTTTAGCAAAGATTAAGTTATCAAATTCTTTCTCCATATAAGCCTTCGCTCCAAATTTTTTTACTTCTTGGTATGTATTGATAGCAAAAGGACGTTGTTCATGATTACCATGCACACAAAACAAAGTTATTGGAAGTTTGCTAAGTGAATGCTTTACAGACCAATCTTTTATTCCTCCATAAAAATTTATTCCAACATCTCCAAGAATAATGATTATATCTTCTTTTGTTGTATTGTATTTTTGACAAAAATATTTAATTCTTTTAAAATCTCGATGAGTATCTCCTGTTATAAAAAACATTTTTCCCTCCAATTAATCAGAAATATTATACTTTTCTTTTAGGTATTTTTTTTGTTCTTGAGAAATACAAGAACAGGCTTCTATTTCCTCTTTAAGCTCCTCTAAAAAATTACTATAATGGAAATCCTTCTTATCTAAATTTTCGATTTTAGTTAAACTTTCCATAAGATATAAAGCTTCATCAACTTTATTTTTAATAAAAATATTTAGCCATTCTTCTTCAAAAATAACTTTTTTACTTAATAGTCTTTTTTCTTTTTTTAAATAACATTTAAGAGAAATTAAATCTCCAATATATTTAGAATAACCATAATTTAGTAAGTTATGGTATCTACTCTTTCTTTTCTTTCTAAAGACAGTTCTTCTAAAATATTTTGACATATTAATAGAACTAATAGTTTTTCTTTTTTGGTTGTTAAGAGGTCCTGAATACTGAACAAAATCAAAATATATATTTCTTTTAATCTTCTTTCCCATAATTCCTTTTCTCCTTTTTTAAGAAAAAGCTAGAAATCAGCTTTCTTTAAAATAGCTTTAAGTTAATTTCTACCTTTCCCATTGTTTATCTTTATTATTAATTTCATTTTCCCAATCATTAATTTTTTTGTTTATTTTTTCTTTAAATTCTTCTAAATTAATTAATTCTTGTGTTTTATTTATTAATAATTTTGAAAAAAATGAATGTAAATATTTAAAGTCAGGAGATATTCCAAGAGTTATATCAGAAAAATTAGATATAACAAGAGTATTTCTAAAATATAGAGAATTTTCTATAAAAATATCTTCATTTAACTTAAAACCTAATTTTTTTAAGTATTTAATTAAAAATATGGCAGTTGTTCTTGTATTCCCTTCAATAAATGGGTGTACTTGCCATATTGCAGAAGTAAATTTAGAAATTCTTTTGACTTGTCCCTCTGGAGAAAGTTTTGCATAATCTATATTTTTTTCTTCATTAAAATCATACTTTAAATATTCTAACAAATCTTTATAGTTTCCATAAATCACAGTTTTTCCATTTAAAATATCCTCTTTTTTACTTATATTATAATCTCTAAATGTTCCAGCGTAATTTTTTATATCTCCTTCAAAAACTCCATCAAAAAGATATTTATGAATACTCTTTAGATAAATAGGACTAAAAGTAAAACTTCCATCTTCTAAAAGTTCCGCTATCCGTGTAGATACTATATCACATTCTCTTGTATTAGTTTCTTCTTTTGTTAAATTTCTATTCTCATAATATCTATGAAGTTCTTTTTCAATTTCTCTATAAGTCTTTTCGCCATTAATTGATTTTTCAACTAATTCTTTTAAATAAACTGATGGAACAAGTCCATCTACTTTATTTAATCCTATAGCCACTTCCCAGTTATTTTTTTTAATCTCTTTATTTTTTTCTTCTTCTATTTTATCATAAGTTTTTAACATAAAAATGCTCCATATTTTATAATAATGCTATTTTTTCCATTCTCTCCTTTTTTTAAGAGAAGAGCTGAATCAGCTCTTCTAAAATATTTTTTAAATTTTAAACTCTACTCTTTTTTTATTAAAAACTATTCCAAGTTTTATAACTTCTTTAAAGTTTTCTACAGCAATAGGAATTAATTTATTTTTCATTTTCCACCTCCAAAAAGTGAATTTGATCTATATTATATCATAAAATTATAATGAAAATCCTTTCTCAAACATATTTTGACCCTTTTTCTTTTTCTTCCATCTATCTTCATCAACTTGAAGTAAATTTCCTCCTCCGCCACCTTGAGGAATTTCTTCATTATTATTTGAGTATGAAATCATATGTTGTTCTTTAGTGTATTCCAGTTTTTCAAAATAACTTGAAACATAACTAATTTCTTTCTCTACACTAGAAGCAATATAGTCTTTCTCTTTATTTTCAAAAGCAGAAGATTTTAAATCTCTAATTTCAGACTTTTTATCAGCTACAATTTTTTCAAAACTATTTTTTAAGTTTTTAAAAGTTTCGTTAAATTCTTTACTATTTGTCATAGATTTTATTTGATTATATTCTTTTTCTAGTCCTTCTAATTTATCTTTTATAATTTTTTTATCTTTATTCAAAGATATTCTTTTTTCTATTTCATAAAATTTAATATTTGCTAAATCTTTATCAATAGATTTGAATTTATCCGATAAATTAGAATATTCTTTTATAATCTTATAATATATACCACCACTTAGTTTATTTAAAGTCAAATTAGATAAGTTTTTATCTTTTAAATTATTATTTAACTTATTAATAATAGCTGTATTCTTTTCTATTTTTGAATCAAAAATATTACGATTTAAGCTATACTTATCCATTATATTTCTAACTTCTTTATTATTTAATGGAGCATTAACAAGACGTTTATGTACTAACTCTAACTCAATGGTCAACAATTGTTTATCCAACAATGCCTTGGATATTAAATCCCTATATTTCTTCTCCATGTTCTCTTCAATATGAGCAATTTTTATTTGAGCATTTTTAGTACCATATTTTTCTTCAAAAGCTTTCATTTGCTCTAAAGCCTTAGTCAATTTTTGATTTAAAATTTCTAAATCTTTTTTATTTTTTTCCCTAATTTCTTCTGTTGCTCCAGTTTTATAAAAAACTTTAGGTTCTAATATTCCAATTTGATTCTGAAGAGCTGTAATCAAATTATTAATTTTATTAAATTCGCCCTTTGAATATATATTCAAAGCACTATTATGTAATTTCTCTCTATTTAAATTATTATTATAACGATTTAATTTTCTGTCTAAATCTCTTAATTCATATTTACATTCTACTACTCGTTCAAAGTTAGTTCTAAACTCTTTGGCAAGTAATTGATGGTTAAATACAACACTACCAATATTAGTCTTAATATCGTTTAATTCTTTTTCAAATTTAAGTTGATTTAACTTATAATTTTCTAATTTTTTTTCTAATTCTTCTCTAATTTTTTCTTTAGAAGTTTCAAACATTTCTAAAGTGTTAGGAGCTGGAAGTGATGATAATTTATCATCAATTTCAGCTAGTTTTTTATAAAAAGCGTCAGAATCAACATCTATATTTTTAGATTTTTCACTTTCATATATATTTATCAAGTTCTCTTTTTGAAGTAAAAGAGAATCATATTCAGGAGCTATTTGTCTAATAACTTCACGTTCTAAATTATCTTTTTGAAGAAGAAATTCTGTCTTATAAATTTCTCTTGAAAGCATATTAAAATTAGCTTCAGCTATACTGAAGTTATCGAATGTATATTTATTACTATGGATTTCTTTATTTAAAGAATCTATTCTATTATCTAGTTCATTAAATACTTCTTTTTGTTCTTTAGATTTTAAAGAATTTTTATAAATTTCTTTAGCTTCTCTATATATTTCCTTATTAATATGATAAGCATTTAATTGTTCTAATTCATCAAGTTCCATTTTTTCTACATCTTTTTTTAGAATATATCCCGGAACATGAACTGGCTGTCTATCACAATATTCAGCTTTATCATAATCTCCAGCTTCTATCGCTTCTTTTTTTTGCTCTTTAAGACTTTTACAACTAACTTTTTCTATTCCTTTTTCCTCTAGCCTTTGATTTAAAATGTCTTCCCAATCTTTTCTTATTTCCAAAAGTTTTTCTCTTTTTGTCCAAGAAGGTTCTTTTTTAGCTCCACCTTTTGCTGGATTTGTATGGCAAAATTTTCTGAAAAATTTTTCAGGTTTTCTTTCAACTCCATCAATTTTTCTTTCCGAAAACATAAGATGAGCATGGACATTATTAATACCTTTTTCAGAACTTTCTTTATCATGTATCACAACTGAATAATAGTAATCGTTACCTAATTCTTTTTTTATAAATTCATTTAACAGTTCTATGTTTTCTTCCTTTGTAAATTCATGTGGTAAAGTTAATTTGAACTCTCGATAAGTTCTCCCATTGACTGGCTCGTTATCATCAGCCAACTTCCAAAATTCATGAGGTGTTAAATCATTAGGCATATGATGAGCTTGATAAATAATCTCATTTTGTTTGTACTTGTATTCTCCTTCTCCCATAATGTAATTTGCATGAGGAGAAGCAGATCCTACTCTTCCGTTGCTAGTATTCAGTCTGTATATTGCCATTTTTTAACACCTCCTTTCTTAGAAATTTTGAAAAAATTTATTCCGTGCGTAGCACACCGCAGGTCAACGAAGTGAAAGGGTATGCAACGGGAACGGTT
>ENA-OPVT01002005-OPVT01002005.1-human-gut-metagenome-genome-assembly--contig:-NODE-2005-length-11626-cov-3.580849_pt1 | contig 11626 bp, 9 predicted proteins | sample MGYA00241499_ERZ501990 | MGnify/ENA primary metagenome ERZ501990 (study PRJEB25962, sample SAMEA2042104) | human gut metagenome | biome: human gut; feature: human-associated habitat; material: faeces...
GGATCCTAGTAGAATCCGCAGCCATTTCTTCCATTTTCTTTTACTTTGTACAAAGCCTTATCGGCATCCTCAAAAATGTTTTCCCCAGGGTTCTCACGGTCGGAAAATGCGACTCCGGCACTCAGTGATACTTTTGGGATTCCTTTCTCTGGTGAAGAGAGCTGTTGGTTAACAGAATCAATCTTATTTTTGATCGTGTACTGTAAATCTGTTGTCATCTCAACCATGAGAATCGCAAATTCATCTCCACCGATCCGACAGACGTAATCGTTGTTTCGAAAAGCGGCTTTTAGATAGTCAGCAACTTTTTTCAAAATAACATCACCAATTGCATGTCCGTAAGTGTCATTCACTGATTTGAATACATCGATATCAATGAGGATCAGTGCGAATGGATGGTTCTCGGCATCGGTTTCATAAAGACTTAGAAACTTATTGAAGGATCTGCGGTTGAAACAGTCGGTAAGCGCATCATACTCAGCCTGATGACGGATCAACTGTTGTGTCTGCTGATTCTCCCGATACACCTGATTATAAGTGACTGCAAGATTCTGTAATTCTACTGCTCCAAGTACAGGAAAAATCTCTCCAAGACGAATGCACTCATTATAACTTATCAGAGGTTTTACAATGAGATGTCTGATCGTAAAGCAAAAGGCAAGCATAAGAAAGACCATGAGAAAGGTGCTTATCTTAAGATTACGGAAACTGTCGAAAAAAATAGTCTGTGCACGATTCTGTTTCTTCTGAGTATAATCCAAAAGGCTCTGTGTGCAGTTTGCCAGATTCGCTTTCGTCTGAACAAGTAAAGCCTGATAAGTATTGTCGCAAAGAATAGAACTGGCTTTTTTTAATTTTTCTTCCGAACTTAATAAAGCGTCTTCATCAGTTAGTTTGACAGCTGCGACTTCCTGCTGCAGGGAATCTTCGGAAATCCTGTTGGCATCCGCAATGAGCCGCATAGAGTAATAGTCAATACTCATTAAGTCTCCGGAAGATTTTAATGCAGATTTTAAAGAGGTAAAAGTCTGTGTACCATCAAAATATTCCTCAAGCTGTTTTAAAGCATGTTCTCTTCGTTTGGTCATATGTGCTTCTCTGAAATAAAGATCCATATAATATTCATTTCCGGTCATTGCATAAAGTCTCGCCTGCTCTACCAGATAATCACATCCTTCTTCTAACTGCTCAACGGAATCTTTGCAGAGGACATATTGTTGGGATGATTCTTGAAAAGAATGAAACTGTTTCTGATTGAAAATGCATATGAATATGAACAGGGCTGTAAAAATCAGCGTGACGACAATACTCCAGTAGATGGTATTTTGTATCTTGATTTTTTTCTTCATAATATAACGTATTCTTCTTTCTATAATTGTAACTATATAAGTCCATTTTATCAGAATACAGACCGGATGACAATGAAAAACAAGCAGTTTGTTGTGAAAAAATAATAAAAAATGAAATAAAATCACAAAATAACTGGTAAAAATGCACTTTGATCAGAATTCTTGAATAGAAAGAGCCAGAATGGTTGCTGTATATGGCAACCGTTCTGGCTCCGGGTTTAAATTTCAGAGAAATCAGTTCTATTATCTAGGCATATCCCACTTTGTATGATCTGTATGAAGCAGCATATGAGATTTGTGTGACAATGGTTTCTCAAGGAAATCGTTGTACAATTTCATAACATCCTGGTTCTCATGGGAGAAACGGATCTTTGCGTTCTTGTCAAGGAAGTAGAGGTTTGCACCGCGTGTGTGTGCAAGTTCTTCGCCGTCGTGGATCGGCTGACCGCCTCCGCCGACGCATCCTCCCGGACAGGCCATAACTTCCACAAAGTCGTAGTGTACTTCACCATGTTCAATTGCTTCAAGTAGTTTGCGTACATTTCCAAGACCACTGACAACAGCAGCGCGGATCGTAGCATCACCGATCTGGACTTCAGCTTCTACAACACCCGTCTCAAAGGATGGACTGCGGACGATCTTAAATGCATCCGGATCCGGGTTACGTCCTGTTACAAGATAGTGTGCGGAACGAAGTGCAGCTTCCATAACACCGCCGGTAGCACCGAAGATAACACCGGCACCGGACCACTCTTTCATAAGCGGATCACATTCGCGGTCTTTCAGGATCTTTGGATCAATATGCGCAGCACGGATCATTCTTGTCAGCTCTCTTGTAGTGAGAACTGTGTCAATGTCATGTCCGGCATACTCGCCGTAGAAAAGTTCCATGTTGCGTTCACCTTTTTTCGCTACGCAAGGCATGACAGATACGGTGTAAATGTCCTCCGGAGCGACACCGATGGACTGTGCAAAATAAGTCTTCATAACAGCACCGAACATCTGCTGTGGTGACTTGGCTGTGGACAGCTGTGGCACCAAATGCGGGTACTGTGATTTGATGAAACGGATCCAGCCAGGGCAGCAGGAAGTGAACATCGGACGCAGCTTTAATTCTCCTTTGGTGAAGCGCTGCAGGAATTCATTTCCTTCTTCCATGATCGTAAGGTCAGCAGAGAAAGAAGTATCGAAGACGTAGTCTATGCCAATCTTTTTCAAGGCGTCCATGATCTTTCCGATTGTTGCTTCTTCTCTGGACAGGCCGAGAGCTTCTCCCCACGCGGCACGGACTGCCGGAGCAACCTGTGCAACCACCACTTTCTTCTTGTCAGCAATCGCACTCCATACATCCTCTGTATCATCACGCTCACGAAGTGCGCCGACAGGACAATGAGTGATACACTGTCCGCAGAGAGAACAGGAGACTTCATTGATCTTTTTATTTCCGTTTACATTGATCGTTGTTCTTGAACCTGTACTTGTAACATCCCAGATGTTCAGTCCCTGGATCTTGTCACAAATCTGGATACAGCGCATACATTTGATACATTTGCGTGAATCACGGATGAGTGGGAATGTCTTGTCCCAAGGTGTATCTTCAAAGCGTTCTTTGAACGGAAGATCGATCAGGTTCAGATCATTTGCAACCTGCTGAAGTGTACAGTTCCCGCTTCTGACACAGGTTGCACATTTGCAGTCATGCTGGGAAAGGATAAGCTGTACAGTCTGTCTTCTTGCAATGCGTACCTTCGGGCTGTTCGTGTAGATCACCATGCCTTCGGTTACAACGTTATTACAGGATGTGACCAGACGATCTTTCCCTTCAATTTCAACAACACAGACACGGCATGCCGCAATCTCGTTGATATCTTTTAAATAACATAATTTCGGAATCGGAGTTCCAAGTTTTGCCGCAGCTTCCATGATAGTAGTTCCGGAAGGTACGGATATTTTCTGATTATCAATTGTAATATTTACCATTTTTCTTTCCGACCTCCTTTAAAGATACCATAACCGAAGTGGTCGCAGCGCAGGCATCTGTGGGATTCCTGTTTTGCTTCGGCTTCTGTCATACAGTTTTCAACACCTTCAAAATCACAGACACGGCTGCAGGCTTCACGTTCTGTAAGTTCAACTCTTCCGCAAGGTTCACGGTCGCTTAAGCGAGGCTCCGGAATCTCAACATCGCAGCTGATGATATGGTGGAAACCAAGATATTCATCGATATTGGCTGCAACAACCTTTGAAGCGGCGATTGCTTTGATTACAGAAGCAGGTCCGGATGCACAGTCTCCACCGGCGAATACGCCAGGGATATTGTCGAAACCGCCATAACGCTCTGTCATGATCTTACCGCGGGAAACCGGAACACCGGCTTCAGCGAAGTGTTCAGATTCGATATCCTGACCAATCGCAACGATGAGTGTCTGACAAGGGATAAGGAAATCTTCTTCACCTGTCGGACAGACACTTGCACGCCCATCTTTGATCTTGCTGATCATCTGTGGTGTGACGTAGATACCTGAAACGTGTCCATTCTCATCAGTCTCGATTCTGGATGGCGCTTTCAGTGTGAGTACTTCAATTCCCTCTGCAACTGCACCTTCGATCTCAGCCGGAAGTGCAGTCATATCCGCAACCCTTCGTCTGTAAACGATACTTACTTTTTTCGCACCGAGACGTTTCGCTGTGCGGACGGCGTCCATGGAAACGTTACCGCCACCGATGACAGCAACTTCCTGTCCGGTAAGATCAGGGCTCTTGTCTTCCCCAACATCACGAAGGAAGGACACAGCAGAGATCACGCCTTCTGCATGTTCGCCTTCGATACCAAGTTTCTTATCAGTGCTTGCACCGATGGAAATAAGAACAGCATCATATTCCTGGCGGAGACTCTGAATCGTGATATCTTTACCAATACGTTTTCCAAATTCTACCTGAACTCCTGTCTCAAGGATTGCCTGAATGTCTTCGTCAAGACGATCTTTCGGAAGTCTGTAGTTCGGGATTCCATAGCGGAGCATTCCGCCGAGCTTTGGAAGCATCTCGAATACGGTTGTCTGATGTCCCATCAACTGCAGGTAGTAAGCAGCACTGAGTCCACCAGGTCCACCGCCTACGACAGCGATACGCTTTCCGGTGGAAGGTGCGCATTCCGGTGGTGGAACCTTGCCTGCATAATCAGCGGCCATTCGTTTCAGTCCACGGATATTGATGGCATCATCTACGATATTTCTACGGCAGCGGGCCTCACAAGGATGCTCACAAATAAAACCGCAGGTTGTCGGGAACGGATTATCCTTACGGATCAGACGGATTGCGTCAGCGTAACGGCCCTCTCCGGTCAGTGCGATATATCCAGGGATATCAACATGTGCAGGACAGAGAGAAACGCAAGGTACAGGCTGTGTATAGTGGCAGGTACAGCGTCCCTGACGGACATGTTCTTCATAATCTTCGCGACAGTCTCTTAAGCTCTTATGTACCATGGCACCGGCTTCATATCCGATCGGACAGTCAGATCCTTCGCGGATGGATTCAGACAATGTGTCAATCAGATCAAGTGTCTCCATTGTAGCAGTACCGTTCATAACATCTGTCAGAAGGTTCTTCAACTGCCACAGCCCAACGCGGCACGGGGTGCATTTTCCACAGGATTGTGTCTGACACATCTCGATGAATGCACGAGTCATGTCAACCGGACATAATCCCGGAGGGCTGGATTCAATTCTGCGTTCCAGATCTTTGTACAGCTCTTCAACGACGAGCTGGCCTTTATCTGGACCTGGGATTTCAAGTCTACTCATTTTAAACCTCTCCTTTTACCATAACGTTCATTACTGACTGATTTTAAAATAGGAAATGTATTTGAAAAACCTATCTTCAAACCAGCAAAGTTCCATTTAGTAATATTCTACAAATAAATCTAAAAATTATCAAGAAAAGTTAAAAAAAATGACAAGTCTGTTACTAATTATACAATCAACAGACTTGTCAAAAACAAACAAAAATATTCTAAAAAATATTGAGAAATAACTAAAAAATTTTAATTCATATGACAGTAGCAATGAGAATAATAACAGAGCGCTCGCCTAAAAATATTTTAGATTCTACCGTGGGCATTGAATTTTTGTGAAAAAACTGACATTTAGGATCGCCGGTGTTGACCGCAACTTTCCATTCATAATGTTCAGGAAGTCCCGGTAGAGTGAGTGTGACCGGAAACCATCCGGAATTTACAGCCAGATAAACAAGGTCTTCTTTTTGGGTTGCTTCGTTATAGCCTGCGAATCGTACACAGACAACATGGCTGTCACCGGAGAAATTTGTCTCCTCAGGAGTGAGACCATGCGTGCTCATTGCCGGAACACCAAGATAACTTGGTTCGAGATCCTTACGGATGACAGGATGATCTTTGCGGAACCGGATCATATATTGAAAGAAATCGAACAGATCCTTATTTTTTTTGAGGAGACTCCAGTCCAGCCAGGAGATCAGGTTATCCTGGCAATAAGGGTTATTATTTCCATAACGTGTGTCTGCGAATTCATCACCGGAGAGGAACATTGGAGTTCCGCGGCTGCAAAGCAGAATGGCACAGGCATTTTTCATCAGTCGTTTACGAAGTGCCAGAATGGCAGGATCATCTGTTTCGCCTTCTACGCCACAGTTCCAGCTGTTATTGTCGTCAGCTCCGTCAGTGTTCCCCCAACCGTTGGCTTCATTATGCTTCTGGTTATAACTGTACAGATCATAAAGCGTGAATCCATCATGACAGGTGAGAAAGTTGATGGAAGCATTTCCACCTCGGTAAGCAGGATCGTACAGATCAGGAGAACCTGTGATTCTTGCTGCAGCAGTCCGGGCAAGGAAGTCATCTCCTTTTAAAAAGCGGCGCATATCATCACGGTAGCGCCCATTCCATTCAGCCCAGCGCTTCCAGGAAGGGAAAGAACCGACCTGATAAAGTCCGCCGGCATCCCATGCTTCAGCGATCAGTTTTACATTTCCAAGGATCGAGTCGAATGCAAGGCTTCGCAGAAGCGGTGGTTGGCTTAGAGGGGTTCCGTCATCATTTCGTCCAAGAATGGAAGCAAGATCAAAACGGAATCCGTCTACACGGTATTCGATGACCCAGTAACGCAGACACTCCAAAATCATGTCTCGTACAACAGGGTGATTGCAGTTCAGTGTATTTCCACATCCGCTGAAATTATAATAATGTCCGTCCGGAGTCAACATATAGTAAATGTTGTTGTCAAAGCCTTTGAAAGAAAAGCACGGACCGAATTCATTTCCCTCAGCAGTGTGGTTGAAGACGACATCGAGGATCACTTCTATGCCATTGTCATGGAGATCTTTGATCAGTGTCTTGAGTTCCAGTCCTTCGCGGTTATATTCCATAGAAGAACAGTAGCTTGTATTTGGTGCAAAGAAACTGACCGGATTATATCCCCAGAAATCAATAAGTTCATTTTCATCAATCAATCGTACATCACGCATCTCATCAAATTCGAAGATTGGCATTAGTTCAACAGCATTGACTCCAAGTTCTTTCAAATAAGGAATCTTTTCGCGCAGGCCTTCGAATGTACCGTGGTGCTTAACACCGGAACTTTCATCCATGGTAAATCCGCGGACGTGTAGCTCGTAGATGATCAAGTCTTCCATAGGAATAGAATGGTGACGCTGGTCACCCCAGTCAAAGTTGGATTGTACCACACGGGCACGATAACCATGCTGGGCGTTGTTTACATGCCCCCACTGGCTCTGTCCGGTGACGGCGCGCGCATAAGGATCCAGCAGGATTTTGTTTTTATCAAAACGGAGTCCTTTCTTTTCATCATAAGGACCATCCAATCGATAGGCGTACTCAAATTCTTCGATATCCAGATCAAAGACGATCATGGAATAGCAGAAACCAATCCTGTAACTTTCCGGAAATGGAATCACGGCGTAAGGTTCTTCGGCTTTGCGGTGAAACAGCAGAAGCTCGCAGGAGGTAGCTCCGTGTGTATGAATCGTAAAGTTGACACCACCCGGGATAGCGACTGCACCAAATTCACGGAAAAAGCCGGGACGGATCTGGAATCCATTGACGGTATCGATTGGCTTGAGTTGTTCGGATATTACTGGCATATAGGAAAACTCCTTTCTAATTGTATTCAAGTTAGAATGAATTAAGAATTAACATAACAATTAACATAAGTATAACACTTAGAAAAATAAAAGCATAGGTTCAGCCTATCATTCTGTGAGAAAATGTGCTACAATGATACCACTATTTATTTGTAGAAAAGAGGTTATGGTATTATGGCAGAAGAGCAGAAAACAGCAGGATGTTCAGAGGAATCCTGTGCCAGCTGTGCCAGTGCAGGAACATGCACAAGTAAGAAAGTTGATATGCATGAACCGATGAACATGTATTCATCTATTAAAAAAGTGATCGGCGTTGTCAGTGGAAAGGGCGGCGTTGGTAAGTCACTCGTGACAGCATCCCTTGCAAGAATGATGAGAGCAAAAGGATATAATGTTGGTATCATGGATGCAGATATTACAGGTCCATCTATCCCAAAGATGTACGGACTTCATGAGATGGCAGTAGGAACTGAGCAGGGAATTCTTCCATGTGAAGCAGCAGACGGAACAAAGATCATGTCTGTCAATCTTCTTTTGGAAGACGAGGAAGCACCGGTTATCTGGAGGGGACCAGTGATCGCAGGTGTTGTAAAGCAGTTCTGGACAGATGTTATGTGGGGAGATCTTGATTATCTCTTCGTTGATATGCCACCTGGAACAGGTGATGTTCCGTTGACAGTATTCCAGTCTCTTCCGGTTGATGGCGTTGTGATCGTTACATCTCCGCAGGATCTTGTACAGATGATCGTGAAGAAGGCATATGGAATGGCGAAGCAGATGAATATTCCGGTTCTTGGAATTGTTGAGAACTACAGCTATGTGAAGTGTCCGGATTGTGGCAAAGAGATTAAAGTATTTGGAGAAAGCCACATTGATGAGATCGCAGCAGATCTTAACGTTCCGCTTCTCGGAAAGATGCCACTTGACCCGGCAATCGCGCAGATGGTTGAGGAAGAGAAGTTTTCTGAGGCAGAGAATCCATATCTGGAAGGATTCGAACTGTAAAGCAAGTTGAGTGTATGTAATGGGAGTCATGGAAGACAAGGTTGGGGGATCTTGTCTTTCGTGGCTTTTTTACGCGAGCAACGAGCAAAGTCCGTGCTCCTAAAAGAATAACAGAAAAGCACAAATTATAAATCAGACAGGAGGTATTAACACATGATAGGCGAAAGAATAGAATTATGGCACAAAGAAGAATATCATTACCCTGCGGCGCATGGTTTTATCCCGATTATGGTCAGCTATATTCATGAGGATGAGCTGATGCATCCGGCGATGCTGGTTGTTCCGGGAGGCGGTTACAGACTTGTATCGCCTTCGGAAGCACATCTGGTTGCTATGGAATTTTATCAGGCCGGTTATAATGTGTTCGTCCTTGAATATACAGTGAATCCACTGGATGAAGCACCATTAAAGCTTCAGCCATTGAATGATATTTCCAGAGCGATGCGAATGATCCGTTTTCGTGCAGAGCAGCTGCACGTTTTGTCAGATCGGATCGTGGTGTGCGGATTTTCAGCCGGAGGACATCTGTGCGCGAGTCTGTGTGTGCATGGAGCGGATATCGAGGATCCGGATGAAAAATATCAGAAGTTTTCAAACAAACCGGATGCTGCTGTGCTGTCTTATCCGGTAATCACTACAGGAAAGTACACACATAAAGATTCTTTTGTAGCATTATATGGAAAGAATCCTACAAGAAAAGATCTGGAATATATGTCAATTGAAAAGCATGTAACAAAAGAAATGCCACCATGCTTTATCTGGCAGACAGCAACAGATGGAACAGTTCCGGTGCAGAATAGTTATCTTTTAGCACAGAAATGTCTGGAAGAAGGAGTTCCATTCGCACATCATGTATTTTCAGAAGGCGTGCATGGTATGTCTGTTGCAACAGAGGACTGGCTGGAACGCAGAGGGAGAGAATCTTATACACAGGAGCAACTCCGTATGCTGGCAGAAGCAATCCTTGCGGGAGAAACTTCATTTCCAAAGGAAATGGGAGAAGAACTGCTTGTGAAAAATGGAATTGGAAGAACACAGCCACCGAAATGGACAGTAGAGCAAAAAGAAGAGATACGAAGGACACTGAAAGAAGTACAGATCTGGCCCAAACTGGCAGAGGATTGGCTGGAGAAAATAATTGATTACAAAGGAGAAACACGATGAGAATTCTATTGATCCGTCACGGAGATCCGGATTATGTAAATGACACATTAACAGAAAAAGGAAGACGTGAAGCGGCACTGCTTGCAAAACGTGCAGTATCTATGAATATGGGGGAATGCTATAAGTCTCCACTTGGAAGAGCGAAGGATACGGCGACTCCATGTCTTGAGGTAACTGGAAAAACAGCAGAAATATTGGATTGGCTGCAAGAGTTCCCGGCGCAGGTTGATTTGAATAAAAATCCGGAACTTGAAAAAGCATATCCCGATGTGAAAAAAGAAGGTGAGCATTTCCTGCCTAGAATTGCATGGGATATGGTTCCGGGGTATTGGACAGAACATGAAGCTTATATGGATAAAAATGCATGGCGTGAAACAGAAGTGGCGAAAAATTCTGATCTTGTAGAAGTATACGATCATGTGATTGAAGAATTTGATCACTTTCTCGCAGAGCATGGATATGTAAGAGAAGGGGCGCATTATCGTGTGGAGAAAGAAAGTGATGAGACAGTGACATTTTTCTGCCATTTCGGAATCAGCTGCGTGCTGTTGTCCCATTTATGGAATGTATCACCATTCGTGCTTTGGCATAGTCTGGCTCTTGCACCGACTTCTGTGACAGAAGTAGTAACAGAAGAGAGAGAACAGGGAACGGCATATTTCCGTGGATTGAAAGTAGGAGATATCTCACATCTCTATGCAGGTGGAGAAGAACCGTCCTTCGCAGCAAGATTCTGTGAGACATATAGCAACAAGGAGCAGAGACATTAAAATCAAATGTCTCTGCTCCTTGCTTTATGGATTTTGGTATTATTAAACCACTTTCTGATAAGCAATTCGTTCTGTTCCATCCTCAACATATACGATTCCGCAATATTTGAATCCATTCTTATCTAACAGATGCTGCATTACGATATTGTCCCGGTGTGTATCAATACGGATGTTGCCGCATTGTTCCAAAGCCCAGTTCAGGCAGAAGGAAGCAGCACCTTTTACATTTCCGGTGGAAGTGATGCGGTGGACGACTCCGTAACGGGAGTCGTTGATCCAGTCCCCATCGTAGATGCGCATATAAGTAGGATCAGCCCCTTCTTTATAATAGAAAGTAGCAATGATCTGATCCTGTTCTGTGCAGACATAACTATTCCCCTCAGTGATGTCATCCAGAATCAACTGTGGAGAAGGATAAGTGTTTCCCCACTGAGAAGCATTTCCGTGAGTTGCCATGAATGTCCGTGCATGCTCATACATCTTAAGAAGTACTTCAAGCTCTTCTGGTTTTGTCTTTCTGATTTCCATAATATTCCTCTTTCATAAACTAAATGTAGATACTCTAATGCACTATTATATCAAAAAACAGAACGTAACTCCATTGACAAAAATATAGAGAAAACATGAAACGAAATCGTTATCATAGAGGAAAAGTACCTAGAGTGAATTTTGAAAGAAAAAGAGGCTGTTTATTTGTCTGTAAATCAGACCGTACACATGGGGAAAATGTTCTTTTTACAGTACATTTTTACTGTATTAAAGTTCGTACAATTCCCCGTAAAATGGGCGTTTTTTCGTATATTTTGTACTAAATCGAATACAAAGCGATTTCCGATATTTATTCTCGATTTTACGCTTGTCATTTATTTAACACGGTGTTATACTATGCCCGTAAAACAATTACAAAACTATTTTAGGAAAGAATATAGGAGGATTTTTCAATGGCTAATTTTGAGCAGTGGGCTGGCTTCAAGGGAAGAAAATGGACACACTCTGTAGACGTGCGTGATTTCATCCAGGAGAACTACACACCATATGAAGGTGATGAGTCATTCCTTGAGGGACCAACAGAAGCAACAGACAAATTATGGGGAAGACTGCAGGAGCTTCAGAAAGAAGAAAGAGCTAAGGGCGGAGTTCTTGACATGGAGACAGAGGTTGTTTCCGGTCTGACAGCATATGGCCCGGGATATATCGATG
>ENA-OPVT01002007-OPVT01002007.1-human-gut-metagenome-genome-assembly--contig:-NODE-2007-length-11615-cov-2.155363_pt1 | contig 11615 bp, 7 predicted proteins | sample MGYA00241499_ERZ501990 | MGnify/ENA primary metagenome ERZ501990 (study PRJEB25962, sample SAMEA2042104) | human gut metagenome | biome: human gut; feature: human-associated habitat; material: faeces...
AAAATTAAAGGAAACAGGAAATTAACTATGAAAATATCCAAAAGTATGTGAAAAAAGAAATAAAAACATATTTTTGGATATTTTTATATGGAATTATAATGTTGTAGGGGAAAATGCATTGACAAACCTGAAAAAAGGACAATATAATTAAAAATACATGGTTTGAACCAACTAACCAAAGCGTAATCGGGAAATAAGAAACAGAGGAAAAAAAGTAATGGAAACAAAGAAAGTGGCAAAAGAATACCTGCAAAAAGATATTCTGCGGACGATTTTCCAGATGCGGAAACGGCAGGAGGATGATAAGCAGATCAAAAAAATCATCGTATTAGACTATGACCTGACCGAGTATCACTGGAAAACGAACATTAAGAAACTGCAAGAGGAAGGCTTTCTGGAAACGGACAGTGATGCGAAGATTCCGGCACTGACAGAAAGCGGAACGGAGTATGCGAGACAACTGCAACGGGCAGCCGAAGGCTGGAATCAGTTCTTACAAATGAGCGGAGTCGATGAAAAGACAGCAGACAGAGACGGCAGACTCATGGCGTGTGAGGTATCCGATCCGGACAAAATCGAAAATTTATGGAAATTTATCAATGACGGTGGAAGAAGTTCCATTCCGAAAAGTGTAGACTGCCACACGCTGTGGAAGAAGTTGAAACCGGGAAAGTATCAGATGTGGTATTCCTTTTACACCACAGAAATTGGAAAAGAGAGAAAAGCAGCTATCGAAGATATGCGGTTTGAACGGGATGGCTGGCTGCACATAGAGCCTTGGGAGATTTGGTTGGAACTAACGGAGCATCCGGAAAATGAGGATGACAGGACAATCTGGTATCAGAACATGCATGGAATCTGGAAGAAGGCAGAAGTAAATGATCAAATCATCAAAATCCCTGCCACAGCATTTCACATAGAGTACGAACAGCAGTGGTTGGGTGAAATACACTTCACCTGTAATCTGGGGTTTGCCGCAGAGAAAAAGAAAGGCTCCAAGAAAAAAACGATATGCTTACTGGATGGAAGGCTTTTGCAGAAAATACCGGATATCGTGTAGCGGATGAATATTAAAAAAGACAGGTAGGAAAGGTAACATGGGAAGAAAGATTGAAAACAGAAATATTGATGTGACAAAAGCCAGAGGCGAATTAGAAGAAGATCTTCTGGAATATGTCTACCGGACGTGGAGGCAAGGCAGACAGATCACATCGAAAGAGTATGCCAGAGAAGTGAATATAACCGGATATGAAGCGGCAGGCCTGGTGCGGAGTCTGGTGAAAAAAGGATTTTTGTGTGAGCCAGAAAACGGACATCTTGAACTCACCGATAAGGGAAAACTGGAAGGTATGGAGTGCCTTGCACGCCATGAGAAACTGACACAGTTCTTCCAGATGGTAAGTGGAATGGATCAGCAGAGGGCGCAGGAAGATGCCTGTAGAGTGGAACATTATATCAGTCCGGAAGGGTTAAAAGGAATTGAAAACTTTCTGCAGTACGGTGACGTATACGACAGAGTTTATGACGATATGGACTTGTATACCTTTTATGAGGATGGTGAGTTCCCGATGGCATTCGGACTGTATGAACCGGAACGACGCAATCCAAGGTTCCTTGCACCAGAGTACGGGAAACTGGAACACTCTGTCATATTAAGAGTGAAAAAGTCACAGAACTGTTTCCTGCTCAAGACAAAAAAAGACGAATCCATCGGCTATGTATGGTACAGAAGAGATGATGAATGGATACAGGCGAAAGAAGAAAAAGGTGTTTATCAGTTACCGACAGACATCTGTACTTATACTGCCAATACAGGAATCCCGATTACAGAAGCAGTGGCAATCATTGCGATTACACGCTTTGAACAGAAGCCATTGCCAATCGATTATCGGGAATTGAATATTCATGTATGGTGACGAAGAGAGGAACAGGAAAATGGAAAAAGGTGAACATCTAAAGAGACAGAACAGACCTACAATGCTGCAACTGCAATATTTACAAGGTCTGTCAAGAGTAGAAAAGAAACGTGGAGCTCAGGGAAGTATCGCAGAATCTTATGGCGTGAATCGATCAACGGTAAACCGTTATTTTAAGAACTGCATAGAAAGAGGAATTCTGACAGAATCACTGGAATTTACTCCTGCAGGAGAAGAATGGCTGGAACGATATTCCAACCTGTATGAGAATCTTGAAAAATATCTGGAAGAAATCGGTGCAAAACCGGAAGAAATCGAGGAATCACTGGATGTTATGGTGGAGAATATCGACATCCACATGCTGGAACTGATGATTAACGCCTATACAGAGAAAAAATCAGTATACAAGAAAAAAGAGAATGAACTGGATCAGGAGATACAGCACAATCTGCAGAAATGTGAAAGGCATCCGGTAGTGTTCCGGCTTTACCGGATGAATAAAAAGCAGGGGCAGGGAAGAGACTCTATGGCGATGAGAGGATTTGAAGAAATAGCCGAAATCGTTCAGGAGAATGGAGAAAGCTATCTGGAATTAAAGCTGAAAGAGATGGCAGCACACTCCAGAGTGAGTGGTGAAATGATGGCTGGAAAACTGAAAACATTGAAGTATGAGCATAATGAAGTCCTTGAAGAAGCAAGAATAGAGAATAATATAGTGAAAATCCCGATGGAAGCGTGCAGAATCCACCGATGGACGGGGATTGGCACGATGGGAATTGTACCAGTTACCGTTACCTGCAGCGTAGGACCAATGCACATGCCGGAAAGCACTGCACTATTATATTTCTGGGTATAAATAAGAAGTGAGAAAAATTCTCATTTACGCATATCATGTAACAAAATAAGAAAAAATTTCAATAAAGTGCCGTTGTTGATAAAACACTATCAATAACGGCACTTTTACGTCTATTGTTGTCTGAATAGCAACAAAATCAAAGGAAATAGCGGCTTATTTGTTGCTATTCAGGCAACAAACTTGTAAAAAATAGTGTTGACATTGAATGGCAAATTATGGTATCTTTCAGACAAGGAGTTAGATACGGGTAACCGGAAATATTCTCGTAGAACTCTAAACATCATAACTAAAAATTTATTAGCAAAAAGCTAATACCAAGATGAGAAAAGGAGGATTACAGTTATGAGAAAGATCAAGAAATTAGTTGCTACACTGTTAGCAGCAACAATGGTAATGGCAATGGGAGTTACAGCGTTTGCTGCAGATTCATTAGCAGATGGTAAGTACACAGCAAAGCAGAATCTTTATAAGAACTCAGCTTGTACAACAACATCTATGGGAGATGCTGCACTCAATGATATGCGTGCAGAAATTACGATTGCAGATGATGAGGCAACACTTGTTGTTCATACTCATGAGATTACATATTTAGGTCTGACTGGACATTTAGGAAAAATGGTAGTTAATGGAAAAACAGTTACTCCGAAACAGACTACAACTAATGGCGTAACAGATTACTACTTCACATTCACAGGTTTAGATGCATCTACAATTTATGAAGGCTGTGTAATTACTGGTAAATTCACAACATACGTTGGAAGTATGCCGATGAACGCAACAGGATATTTGAAACTTACAGACATCACAGCAAAATAAAATAAGTAAATATGTATGTAAAGCAAGCTGCTATACCCAAAAGTGCAGCAGCTTGTTTTAATTGATACGGAGGAAAAATGAAAAAAATAAAAAAGATATTAGCCTTTGTATTGAGTACAAGTATGTTACTTGGCGGTATGAATATACAAGCGTTTGCTGGTGAACAGAAAGAAACAAATACCGCAAATACAGAGTTAGATAACCAAAATGAATATGTTGTTCCACTGACTTTTTATGGACCTTCTGGAAAACTGCTTACGGAGGAGCCTTATTCGGGTACAGTTCAGGATTACATGGATAATGTTGCACTAGTAAAAAAGAATGATAATGGAACATATCATGTAACCTTACAGATTGAAAATTATGAAAAAATTGATATTTTGCAGTTCTCAAAACCGGGTGTAATTTCAGATGATATAGCACCTTCGAATGCACCTATGGGAACTTTTAATATTCCAGAAAAATATATTGCTAATAATGAGGAAAATCCATCAGAGGCAACGGAATATTTGAAGGAACAAGGACAAATTAATGAAGAGTGGAATGATAAATACATTCAAAATTATTCTGTTGAAAAAGCAACAACGGGTGTGTCGTGGTATTCTTTTGATGTGGATACACTGGAAGGAACGATGTATACTAAAGCTTTCTATAGTTATGGAAGAACAGATGATGACTTGGAAAGCTATATGTACGGAATTGTAAACGGAAAATTTACATTTGATGTAAATAATACAGTAGTTGCTAAAGAGATTAACGAAGAAAATTATAAAAATATTGGATTGGAGCTTTCTAAAGTTGTAACCAGTGTTGGAGATTCACCGGATTTCACAGGATTTGTAGCAGAAGAAAAAACTGCAAATGATTTGTTTAGTGGTACTTGTGAAGCAAAAATTGAGAATGGAAAAGTTACTGTTACAGCAGAGACAAGTAGCATTGATTCAATAAGAGTACTTGAAGAAATTAAGGATTTAGGCGAGTGTACTTATCCTTCAACTTCTTCATATCGTCAATATATGTATGCGTATTCGAGAGAAGTAAAAAAGAATAAGTATATTTCTGTTTATTCAGACAATATTTTGGAAGATGGAAAATTTTCCATTGAATACGAAAACTTAGAAGAAGCTATTTTTGGAAAACAGGTTGAGATACAAACAGAAGATGGTACCTACTATGGAGAATTGCGAGTAAGAACAACACCGAAAGAAAAACTCGAATTGACAGATGGTGATGTTACACTTGTAACAGATAACTATACAGTTAATAGTAAAGCAAAATTTGGAGCAGAACTTTTACAGGAAACCTCAGATGAAGATAGTGAATATAACAAATATTATTCTTTATTAGCAGGAAACGCTTCAAAAGCATTGATCTATAATTTGTCATTAAAAATGAATGACTCGCAGGTTATTCCATCGAGAGCAGTAGAATTAAGAGTAAAAATTCCGAAAGACTGGGATACGAGCAAAATAGAAGTTCAATGGTATTATCCAGTAAATGAAATGTTTAATCCGATAGAGTATTTTGATTCATCTTCCTATAAAAATGATGATGGAAGTATTCACATGGAGGGCGATGAACTGGTTATAACAGGCACTACTCGTGTTTATAATACAATCGCCATTACACAAAAAGCGGATAAAGTAGATATTTCAGAAATCCAGGACGGAACATATAATGTTAATGTTACTATGTGGCAGCAGGATCAGCCGGATAGATTGTCTATGAGCAATTCTGCGGTTGTAAATGATTCAGCTCGTTTGGTAGTAGAGAATGGAAAGAAACATATCTATTTTGATACACAAGGAATTGTGATTACGGGCAGATATGGTTATACAAATGGAATATTCTGGGCAAATAATGAGCAGACAGAAGAAAACGGACTTCCGATATTAAGTGAATATACACCGCTTGATTATTATAGTTACTACCTAAATGATTCGGGAAGCACAGATATGGATTCCTATGCGGAAGAATATGACTTATATTATCCGAAGAGCGTAGGTTTTGAATTTCCAGAATCAGCAGACAGAGATGATGGGGTATATTTGAACTTCTTTGTTCCTATCATGGATGAACTTCAGCATAAAGTTCCTGGATCTGGTGAAGGATGCAGAACTGCATTTATGACTTTATCTGGTTTAACACCTGTGGCAGAAATTAACGAGCCAACCCACGATAAATCTGTTTTAGTTGTAGCAGTTGATAAAGCATCTAAATATACAGCCGACAATTATACAGAGGAATCTTACAAAGTATTATCTGACGCAGTAGCAAAAGCTCAGAAGGTAATCGACGGAACAACTTCTGCAAACGATTCTGAAATCGTAGCATTAGATAAAGAAATTTCTGATGCAATCAGCGGATTAAAAGAGGCAACTGGACTTGACAAATACAATAAAGTCCTGAAAAATGCCAAAGCATTAAATGAAGCAGATTATACAGCAGAAAGCTGGGCAGACCTTCAGGCAGTGATCGCTGCTCAGGAAGGAAAGGTAACAGAAGAAAATGCAGATCAGGCATCCGCAGACCTTCAGTCAGCAGTAGATGCACTTGTACCGATGTCAACAGCCGTTTCCATGGAAAAAGGTGTTTACGAAGTACAGGCAACACTTACCAATCAGGATGGAACAGCAAGTGATTTGAATGCAGGATTAAAATCTGCTCGTTTATATACAGATAAAGACGGCAATGTAACTGCTTATCTGTACGTGGACGGAATTACCGGTATGCAGTATCGCAAGGGTGCCGGATATGCGGATGCAGATACAGACGCAGGCAGACTTGTAGTGAAACTTCCTGCAAATGTAGAAAACCATAAAGTAAAAGTAACAACAGAAAGCGGAGAAGCAGAACTCCTGTTAAATCTTGATTTAAAATCTGCAGTAAAACAGGAAATTAAAAAATCCGATCTGGAATCAAAACTGAATGATGCAAAAGTATTAGAAGAGAAAAATTATACAAGCGATTCTTTTGCAGCATTAACAGATGCGATTGCTACAGCAGAAAGCGTTCAGGCAGATAAGGTGGCATTCCAGTCAGAAATCACAGCAGCAGAGACAGCTCTGGATACAGCAACAGCAGGTCTTGTAATGAAAGAAGAAGTAAAAGCAAGAGCAGAACTGGATCAGGCAGTTTCCGATGCGAAAAATAATTATGCAGAAGCAAATTATACAAAAGACAGCTATGAGAATTTGAAGTCTGCAATCAAGGAAGCTGAAGAAGTATTAGCAAAATCTGATGCGACAGCAGATGAAATGAAAGAACAGGTTGACAAGCTGGATAAAGCAGTAAAAGCACTTGTTCGTCTGGATGATGCAGTAGATAAGTCAGAATTAAATGGCTATATCGAAAATGCACTGACCAAGAAAAATGACGGTACTTATACAGACAACAGTTGGAATAGTTTCCAGGCAGCAATCAAATCTGCTCAGAAAGTATCCGCTGATGTCAATGCAACAAAAGCAGAAGTAGAAAAGCAGACAAAACTGCTGACCTCTTCTTATGAAGCACTTGTTGTTAAGAACAAACAGAGTGATCTTTTCAAAGATTATCCGCAGATTTTTGAAGGTACATATTCCGTACCGATCAAACTGCTCAACGCAACATCCGATGAAGATTCTATGGGAAATGCTTCCATGGTTCAGACCGGAATTGTAAGAGTTACGGGTAAAGGTGAAGTAACACTGGAGATGAACTTCCAGTCTATGCAGTTTGCCGGAATGACAGGATATCTGTATAAACTGAAAAAAGTAGATATGGATACGGTTGAATACAACAAATATAATTATCCGGTAAAATATGAGGCTTCTGATGCGACAACTCTGGAAGAGTACACGGACGTTTATGATTTATTTAATGATAAGAACTCTGAATATTATGACAAGAATACCGAAGGAAACTGGTATCCGAAGAAATTATCGATCCCGATTAAACTGAACGATAACCTGTTCTATGTAGAGGTTTATGTTCCGGTTATGGAAAGCATCGGTGAAGGACAGGGTACAAAGGTTGCCAGAGTTTCTATCGACTGGGCAAACATCAAACAGGAGACAGGAGTAGAGAGAGACAACAGCGTAATCGAAGCACTTCTGAATCAGGTATCCGGTATGCAGCAAGGGGATGTTGCTGACGAGTACTGGAACGCTTTAAATGCGGCTTACATGACAGCTCAGGATGTTTACAATGATATGAATTCTACACAGAAAGAAATTGATCTTCAGGTGAAAGCTTTACAGGCAGCCGTAGACGCAGTAGAAACTCAGGTTGTAGACAAGACAGAACTGAATGCATTGATTGAAAAAGCAACAGCAGAAGCAAATCGTACCGATGTTGTTTATACTTCTGCAACATTAGAAGCATTAAAGACAGCAATCACAAATGCACAGGCAGTAGCAGCAAAAGAAGATGCTACCAAGGCAGAAGTTCAGGCACAGGTTACAGCACTTCAGACAGCACTTGACAGTTTAAGAGTTGTTGATAAGACAAACTTAAATGCCCTGATTGAAAAAGCAAAAGCTGAGGCAGCAAAAACAGATGTTTATGAAAGCAGCAGTTTGACGGTCCTGAATACAGCAATTACACTGGCTGAGAATGTTGCAGCAAATCCAAAAGCAACAGAGTCAGAAGTTGCAGCAGCAGAGAAATCTCTGACAACTGCATTAAACGGACTGGTAGAAAAAGCAGTTGTAGATAAGAGCAAACTGGAAAGTAAGATTGCAGAAGCAAAAACATTTGTAAGTCAGACAGACGTTTACACAGAAAGCTCTCTTGCAACATTGCAGAGTGCAATTAATCGTGCACAGAATGTCATGGATAATGATTCAGCATCACAGAAACTTGTAGATGAACAGGTGACAAAACTGACAGAAGCAATCCAGCAGTTAGCAAAGAAGAGTGATGGAAAACTGGATATCAAGAACCTTGCTGATGGGGTTTACTCTATCTATGGAACAATGGTGAAAGTAGACAAGAATACATATTCTATGTCAAATGAGGCGATTAACCATACCATCAAACTGACAGTGAAGAATGGCAAATATTATATCACCCTGAACTTCAATGGTCTGACGGTAGGACAGAAACTGGGATTCTTAAGCCAGTTGAAATACTTCACAACAGGTTACACAAGTGATAAGAAGTATGGAACACCACAGGGAAATCTTGCAGATGTTACTGTAGACAGTTACCAGAAGAATGCAGATGGAACATTAGTATCTGATTCTTATGGAACAAACTATCCAGATGTCGTTACATTCGAATTGATTCCGGAAGCTCTGAATGATGGATATGTTCCGTTACAGGTATTCGTTCCGATTATGGACGCAATCAGCTCTGGTACAGGAACACAGCCAGTATATCTGAAACTGGATTGGAGATCATTAAAAGCAACAACATCCGATAATCCAGATTTTGATAAGAACGACAACAATAGCAATAACAACAATAATAATTCCAACGGAAGCAACAACAGCTCTTCACTTGGAAACAGCTCTCTTGGAAATAACAGCCTCGGAAGCAGTTCTCTTGGAAGCAGCAAACTTGGTTCTTCCTCACTTGGAAGTGGTTCTTCAAGTCTGAAGAGTGGAACATCCAGCCTTGGATCAGGTTCCAGCCTGAAATCAGCATCCAATGTTAAGACTGGTGATGTTGTACAGAACAATACCCTGTGGGCAGCTATCCTTCTTCTCGGAGGAGTCGCTTTACTGGCAGGAATCATGGAGTACAACAGAAAGAAAAAAGCAAACGTAAAATAATAAGTAGTGATTTGGCAGACGAACCCTCCCATTCCTTCGGGACTGGGAGTCTGCCAAATTCATTTAACAGGAGATAAGGAATGAAATTAGCAGCGAAAAAAAACAAAATATTGTCTGCAATTATGACTTGTGTGCTTGCCATTACTTTAATGGCAGGCTTTCCTGCTGTTAAGGCTTACGCCGCAAGCGGGACAGTGTATAGCTGTACAATTAACAGATGTTACGCACATCCGGTTACCGGAGTAATCGAAGATTCCGGTGGAGAGAGTTCTTATGCAACAGGACAGGGCATGGTAGAAGGCTGTGTATACAGCAATGGTATCTTGGAAGTAACAGACGATGGAGCTTATTATCTGACCATCCGCATGAGTCTGATGGACTACACCAGTGGACATAGCTTTCAGGTACAGAATGTAGGTGATTCCGGCTGGTCTACACCATCAGAAATCGGTATTACAGGAAATGGTTCAGACAGTAATGGTACAACAGCCGATGTGTGTATGCGTGTGCCGAGTGAAAACTGTATTGTCAGAGGCGAGATGTATGTAGAGCCGATGGGAAGAAATGTTATTTTCTATCTGTATCCGAGTGACTACAGCGAGGGTAACAATACCGATATGAACGCAACTATGGTAACAGAAAGCTCGAATGGAACAGCGGCAGAGTCCGGTGGTTCTGGTTCAGTAGATAATTCAGGAACAAGCGGAAACAGCAGTTTGGGTTCTGGTAATTCTTCTCTTCAGAGTTCCGGCTCATCTGATAAAAGCAGTTCTTCCAGCTCATCAAAGAAACTGGAGAGCAGTATTACAGAAGCTGCAAAACCGAGCAGTGATTCTTCTTCACTGGATACAGAAAATCCAGTAAATTCTTCAGAAGGATTAAGTCTTTCTACTGCGAAAGATGGAACAAGTGACAGCGATTCCGATAGCGGAAATACTTCTTCCGGCAACCGGATTTTTCAGATTGCATTGGCAGTTGTAGTAACAGGTCTGATTCTGCTTGGAGCAGTATCCGGAGTGATTTATTTCTTCCGTAAGAACTGGAAACGTTGGGGAGGTGCAGAGGACGATGATGAATAGGCGTTTGAAAAAAGCATCGGCCGTTCTCCTTGCAATGACCATGATTTTTTCTCTGGCAGGCTGTGTAGACCAGAGTCAGGGAAAGAAAAGCAGTGATTCTGCTACGCAGACAGAGAGCAGTACAGATGAGACAGCCAGCAGTAAGACGGCAGATAAAAAGACTTCTGACAGCAAATCGGACAAGGATTCTTCCAATGAAGATGCCAAGTCTCTCTTAGAGATTGATGATCCGGAAGAAAAGGCAGCCGTAGAAGCAGCAAAGAAAAAAGTACAGGCAATGAAAGAAAGCCCAAGAATCATAGCGACTTCTCCGGCAACCGCAGATATCTGTGACAAGCTGGAACTGGATTTGGTAGGTGTTTGCAGTAGTACCGTATCCACAATTCCAGACAGATACAAAGATGTAGAGACAGTCGGAACAGCCATGAGTCCGGATATGGAGATTGTATCCTCACTTAATCCAGACTGGATTTTAAGTCCGGTGTCATTGCAGAGTGATCTGCAGCCGAAATATGAAGCAATCGATACAGACTGGGCGTTTTTGAATCTTAGAAGTGTGCCGGGTATGTACCGTTCCATTCAGGAATTGGGTGAGATTTTCGACAGAGAAGATCAGGCACAGAAACTGGTGGACGAGTTTACAGAATTCTATGATGATTATAAGAAAAAGAATGAAGGAAAAGACCATCCGAAGGTTATGATCCTGATGGGACTTCCTGGCTCTTATATTATCGCAACACCGAATTCCTATGTGGGAAGTCTGGTGGAACTGGCAGGCGGTGAGAATGTGTATTCTGACACCGATCAGGAATTTCTGACCGTCAACACAGAAGATATGAAGACCAAAGAGCCGGATATCATCCTGCGTGCAGCCCATGCACTGCCGGATCAGGTCGTGGAGATGTTCAACAAGGATTTTGCCGAAAATGATATCTGGCAGCATTTTGATGCAGTGAAGAATGGCAGAGTCTATGACCTGACGTATGAATACTTTGGCATGAGTGCAACGTTTAAATATCCACAGGCACTGGAAGAGTTACAGCCGATCCTGTACCCGGAGAGTGATGAAGATACACAGAAAGCAAAAGAAGCCAGTGATAATGCACAGAAGAAAGCCAAGGATTCTGACGCAACTGAGAAATACAACGAACAGCAGAGCAAGTAGAAAGGAGAGGACAGATGAAAGAGACAG
>ENA-OPVT01002013-OPVT01002013.1-human-gut-metagenome-genome-assembly--contig:-NODE-2013-length-11579-cov-2.877647_pt1 | contig 11579 bp, 12 predicted proteins | sample MGYA00241499_ERZ501990 | MGnify/ENA primary metagenome ERZ501990 (study PRJEB25962, sample SAMEA2042104) | human gut metagenome | biome: human gut; feature: human-associated habitat; material: faeces...
GGGCGGGAAAGAAAAGGCGGGAGAAAGGGCGAAAAGTATGTATATTTTATATGCTTACTTTTTCCTCTTTTTTTGTGCATCTTTACAAACACAAAAAGGGATGGTTCTTTTGTGCATATCTTTATGTATACATAAAAAAGAAAAAAATGTATATGTAAAATTGTATACCGCAAACAAAGCTGGCGTTATACGTGCATATGTTTATGTATGTATTTTAAGAAAGTGCAGCGGCTGGTTTAGGTGTGCGGATTTCAGGAAGTTTTGTACAGGTTTATTTGCATATTTTTTCTGCTGGCAGCCGGCGGCAATCCATGCGGGCAGCAGGAGAAGTATGTATGTTTATATGTACAAAAAAGAAAACGAAATGTATATGTTTACATACACAAAAAAAAGAACAAAATGCATATGTTTACGTATTCAAAATTTGAAGTGGTATGCATAGCTTAACGTATACACAAAAAAGCTGCCGGAAGGATGCCGGCAGCAGAGATGCATATGTTTATATACGTACATTTTTTGCCACACGCAAACTCCAGCGGGCAGGCCAGCGGGCAGAAAGTAAAAAAAATGCATACACTATATATACACTAAATATCCATTTTTTATATTCAAAAAGTGCATACACTATATATACACCAGAAACCACATTTCCAGCCGGCAGCTGTACTTCCAACGGCCCAGTCACTACTCTCCCACCCCGCAAATTTGCCGGCAGCAGGCAGAAATAGGACAAATTACCACCAACCACTACTGCTCTTCCACCCCACACGCATACCCACATTTTGCTGGCAGCAGAATTAAGTATACAACGCAGCAAAGCCAAGCCACCAGCGCGACCACAACAACACGGCAAAAAGATACACACTTACCCCGCCGCAGGCATATACATATTTTTTCGCCCATTTTTCCCGCTTCCTTCAAAATGGCAGACAGGGAGCATACATCTGACCGGAGAAGAAAAAAGAAAAAAAGGGGTATGAAAAGGTGTTAAAAGGTATAAAAAGGGTGTAAAAAGTGGTCAAAGGTATAAAAAAAGATAAAAAATGGATACACCAAAGATAAGGACTTTCAGTAAGAATAAGGCTAAACAGACAGAACCACAGGCAAATTCAGACCATACCAGACAATAAAGCCACAACATTAGACTGCATCAAGGCAAAACAGTAACACCAGACCATACAAGGCCAAAACGACAGAATTAAGCCAACCACAAGGCAAAGCGGCAAAATCAGACCACACAAAGCCGAGCATAATGGACAAAACGGGCAAACCAGCCGAACACATGACAAAACAACAAAATCAGTACACACAAAGCCAAAAGGCCATAACCATCAAAACAAAGTCAGACCAAAGAATAAAAAAGCAAAGGTTATAATAGATAAGATAATTTTAACAGGTATAATAAAAAAAGAGCAAAAGGGATTAAATCTATAAAACAAAACATAGAAGTAAAACTCTTACTTTTTTAAGTCCTAATAAAATTTTTATTTTTTTGTTTATTTGGAAAACTTAATCCCAAAATCTTCTTCTGGTAAAGCAAGATTACCAAAAATAATTCTTGGCTTTTTTTATATGCTTATTCAAGTTATATCCTGTCATTACAAGAAACATAAATATGCCTTAAATATGTCTTATATACATATGCATTTTACCGAAACAACAAAAAGACGGCAGAATCATCTGCCGTCTTTTCCAAATCATGTATTAGTATATCTATACACTTATTCTTCTTCCCCTACAATCTTATATTGTCTCATATATCCCTTACTATTAGCGTCATACTCTTGCACGTGCTCCGCATCCGGATACTTCATCCCAAGCTTGCCTATGGCTTTCTGCTTTATCTCTTCAAGGTCTACGCTGTTAAGTACTTCGTTCTCATAAGCGTCATTATAATTTCTCAGCTCCTCAAGCTCTGATTCCAGGTTGGCTACTGTCTGCATTTTGTAAGTCAGCTCTGATTTCAGCTGCAGGTAATGAATACATGAGAACAATACGGCGATTGACGCAATCATAAGAAACACTACGAAGCCACGCTGCATCTGTGTAGCGTTCTGTCTGTTCCTGCTTATTGTAGCCGCTGAAGTACGCTTTCTGTTCGCCTTCTGTTGCCGTTCTCTATCGATAAAAGCCTGCTCTTTTGCCTGCTGCTTCTCTCTCCGTCTTTCTTTTTGCTGTCTTTGTTGTTCTATTTTTTGCTGCTTTTTTCTTTCCTCTATGCGATGTTTTTCTATCTGGAAATCAATGCGTTTTCTCGCAGACGTGTTCCTTTCTGGCTGTCGCATTTCGCTTCTGCTGTTATATTTATCTTTATTTCTATCTTTACTTATATATGGATTGGCGACTCTGCTTTGAGGTTTTACATGTCTTACCGTATTTCCATCTGTATAATATTCGCGCTTCTGAGCTCTTGCTCTTGCCGCTATCTCACGCCCTCTTTTGCCTGCTTCTTCTCTGGTCATGGTTATTCTTACTGTTACTCCGTTTCTACAAATATTTCATACAGACAATATGCAGAAATTTTTTATTTTTGTGCTTTTTTTACGAAAAAAAAGAAGCGAAATTTTTTCGCTTCTTTTTAATATATTTTTAGCCAAGTATATCCTCAAGTGATACGGCTTCATCATCTGTCGCTGTCTTATCAGGTGCAGAGTTATTAGTAGCCTCTGCTGGTTTTGCGATAGGCGTTCTCGCATGTGAAATAATCTCCCTTACCTTCTCTTCATCTTCAGGCTGGATGGAACCATCATCAATTTCAGATTTGATAGTATCGTCAAATTCGCTCTGCAGACTTTCCGTCGGACGTGTCAGGATGTAATTTTCATATGTAGCGAGAATATACTTTGTGATATGAGACATCAGTTTTGATTCATCTACATTCTCTAACGGTTCTCCTGTCTCACTGTCTAACAGTTTCCCCTGGTTCAACAGACAATCTGCATAATTGCCTAATGAGAATGGGAATGCCTCTTTCATATTGTTTTCAAGCTGTAAAAATCTCTTAGCTGTATTTTCATCAGAAGCATCTTTGATGGCATTAATATCGTATCCAAAATATGATAAGCCATCTTCTGGAATTACGATATCATCAAGGTCTTTTCCGTCCTCAACGCTATCGCAGGTCTTTTCAGCATCGTCGGATGTGTCTCCATCAGCGTCGATATCTGCATCTGTGTCTGTTTCGGTCTCTGTATCAGAGTCCGCGTCAGTATCTGTATTTGCATCATCTGCTGCGTCGCTGGCTTCTGAAGTTTCACCTTCGGTGCTTTCATCATCTTCATCATCGCCAGTTTCTTCCGGCTCTAACGCATCACCATTCGGTGCCGTTTCGCTTTCGTCATTTTCGATATCTGTGGTGTCGGCATCATCAGTAATATCTGAATCATCACTCGTATCGCCATCTGTCTCGTCTGTATCATCCTCCACAGTTCCATCTTCGCTTTCAGTGCTTTCTTCAGTGCTTTCGCTACTTTCTGCGGTATCAACAATCAAGGAAGCATCATCAGTTGAAGAAGCAATTACGTTATCACCGAGCAGGCTGTCGTCAAGATTTTCTGTAATGCTGTCATCCGGAACCAGCTCTTCGTTATCGTCTGTATTGGTGTCTTCAATATCTACATCAATATCAATATCATCTGATGCATCAATTTCCTGCTTGATGTTGTTATTGATTTCAGTGATGTTTTCTGTGTATGAGTTATCGTAATTTTCATTTACGATATTCTGGGTCAGATTTGTAATGTTTTCAATCTGGTCATTTGAAATGTTGATATTGTTATTGTTAACAATATTAGTGACATTCTCCTGAATCTGCTCCTTGTCCTTCATATCGCCATTAATAGCATCAACCTTTGCCTGATTTATAACATATTCAGCCTGTACATTTCCGATATCTTTTGCCAGGTCTTTTGTCACAACGACTTCCTGAGTTGCGATATCCTTTTTAGCCTTATCAATTGTTTCGCCGGTTGCTGTTTCATATGCCATGATGATTCCGGTCAATGCACCGGTTCCAGACACCTGGAACGGGCAGGCAGATACGACTTCGCAATTCTTAATACCAAGGTCTGCGAGAGTAGAAGCAATCATATTTGCAGTTACATACTGCAGGTTTGCCGTTCTTACCCTGATTCCGCCAGATTCAGTTGGTTTGATGTAAGCACAGCTTACTGTTCTTGTGCCAATCTGTTCAAGTGGAATATAACTGGAAAGATGAGAAATCTCATCTTTGTTAGTTACGTTTATGCGCTGAACGCTCTGGTCACCTTCAATGCCAAAATATTTAAGCATTGTTTTCTTCTGGGCATCTGTAAGGTCATTACCAATAGAAACTACCTTTGTTGCATCTGCAAATACATTATATGGCATACTAAGTGTAAGTCCTGATGCCGCTGTTGCTGCTGCACAGATAAAGGCAAGCAGCTTGTTATTTTTTTTCATTATTTTTTCCTCCTGTTAGATATTTAGCAAAAATCTGTTTTTCTGGTTCTGTATTTAGCATACATTCCTGCTGCAATTACGCACGCTGATGTTACCGACATTATCTCATATTTTTTCTCTCGTTTTTCTATATGTTTTTCAGTTGTATACATATCAGGCGTATTTGCCGTAAAAGTATTATTTTCGGCGGCATTTACCGGCAATGCAAAAATTAATGCTAATACAGAAAGCCATGGCAAGATTTTCTTTTTTACCATTTTTTTCTCCTTCTTTCCGAAGCTTTTTTTAGTTACATATACAATATGCTTAATTTTCCAGAAAAAAGAATTTTTTATCGGTTTTTTTTGCAAAAAAAAACAGACGGCAAATTTGCCGCCTGCAAGTCAAGCAATCAAAGTGCAAGGTCTTCCTTGTACCAGTATTTGTCGCCATAGGAAACGTGCTCCAAGTACCAGTCTTCCACCACTGCTTCCCCGAAATCAGCATTTCCGGACTGCATTTTTTCAATCCCTTTTTTGTATGCCTCTTCTGGCGTTTCAGCAGAAATTGTGAAATACATTCTTGCATCCCTTAAAGAATAGCAGTTGTAGCTCTTCAGTGTTCCATTGCATTCCAAATCTCCAATACTGGAGTCCTTTTCCGGAATATCAGCATACACTACAAAAGCAACTTCGTATTTTTCAGGCATCATCTACAATCCCCTCCTCTACTGCTTCAGCATATGCATCATCCATCAGGCGTGTTACCTGACAGCATGAGCATTCATTGTTTTCGCAATACTCGCAAAGTGCTTTTCCTGCCATACTAAGTTTTTCGTACAACTCTTTTGTCATTTTTTTTGCCATATCTTTTGGCTCCTTTCTTAAATTACTGAGAACTTACCTAAGGTCGCTAGAAGACCAGGAACGGTTTCCGTCTGTTACATATTCCAATCCCCATGTCTCTACATTGGCTTTACCGAAATTGACATTTCCCTCTTCAATCATCTGTAAGCCATGATTATAAGCATCTCTTGGAGACCTTGCGCAGATTGCCAAAGAAACTTTGGCGTTATTCAATGAATATCCACCATATGCATGTGTTGTTCCACTATACACGATGCATCCCGTGTTGTCATACATATCATGTATGGTTGCATATACAACAAATACAACTTTGTATTCTGACATCTTTGTCATATTTTTTTGCTCCTTTCTTGATGGCTGTTTTTTGGATTCGCTTTTAATATGCAGGAATTTGCAAAAAGAAAAAAAGGAAGCTTTTAGCTTCCCAAGAATTGCCGCTGGATGCTTGTCTTGCCGTTCAAATTGAACTTCCAAAGCAATAGTGTATAACATAATCCTTATACCAGATATGGATAGTACGGTATCATGCGGGTTGCCGCATCGTTATCATCTTAACGGAGACTCCATAGATTCTTTTAAGCTGCTCTGTGCACAGCCAAGTACTTTTTTAATATGCAAAATATCCAAAAAGCAGAAGGCGCCTTCTGCTTGAAACTACGCTGCTTCTTTTGGGTTTGATTTTGCCTTGCTGCTTAACAATGCTCTCTCATTTTCTTTTTGAAGAATTTTTGAGAATTCTTTTCTGTCTTCGCTCTTTATTTTTTTAAACGATGCCACATTGTATTTTTTTAACAGCATATCAAATGTATTGTTACATACAGATATAAATTGTGCTGCGTCAACATATTTCACATGCTTTATATTTCCGGCAAGAACACAATCATCAACGCCTTTGCCATATTTAATTCCCCAGACAGCAAATCTGATTTTTAAATCCGGGATTTTATTGGCAAGCATTATTGTCATGGCGGATATTGAATTGAATACCTGACGGTTTCCCATGATATCGGAATCAAACATCATAAAAATACTTTCGATGTTATGCTCCTCTCTCATTTTAAGGATAATTTCATCAATACCTTTCCAGGACGATACCCCCTGAATAGATATCACCATATTCCCATTTGCAGCCAGCATTTCTGACTTAAAACGTCCTTCAGTAATACAAAGACATTTTTTAGGGTTATCAGGAATCATGATATCTTTTTGCGCTCCTGGAGTGCTGCCGCCGTCACAAGCCGGGCTGTCAACTGCAAAAATAGAAGTGAACCAGCAATATCTCTTCTTTTTTTCTGCCGTATCCCGCCTGATTTGAACAGCGGTTGCAAGACCTTCAGCATTACGTATTAAAATACCAATGCCTGCTTCATTGCAGTAATCAAGTTTACCAGTATCCTTTCGTACAAAGAAGCCTGGGACATATTTGATAACATCTTTTGAATAGCCAGTAAGCTTTTCAATCTTATCAGTCATCTTCTGGCGTTCATTGTCATCAATGATAAGCCTGAAATAGTCCTTTTTTATCCTCTTCTCTGATAACCCTCTGATTTCAGACAGATATTTTTTGTCTTTTTCAGTAAGTGGTGATAATTTTTTTAATGTGTTATACACCTTATCACATACCTCAGGTTCTGCTCTTTTCACATCTGCATTTTTAGTATATCTTATTTCTTTTGCAGGCTTGATTTTTGGTTTTTCTTTTCGCTCTCTTTTTTCAATGTCAAGGCCAAAAAGGTCGCAGGCAATGTCAAATGCCTCTGAAAAACCTGATGTATTGTAATCCCACTGAATAATATCAAAAATATCAGCATCTATACCACAGCTAAAGCAATGGCAGCGGTTTCGCCGTCTGTCATAGCTCATGCTTGGTGAATGGTCTACGTGTTCTGGATTTAAACACAGGAAAGGTCTTCCTAAATTTATCCCTTTCTGTGCTAAATACTGCGGAAGACTTGAAGAAATTATATTTTTTGCCGTTTCTCTATCCATAGTCTTCTCTCCTTTCATTGTTTTTGTTCGTATTTAATATGCAAAATTTTCAGCAAAAAAAAAAAACCCGGAAATTTTAATTGCCGGCCTTCATATTTAGTGAATAATTAGTCTTCTGAGGTTACAAGCTCATCATCCTTCCAGTATACAGACATTGCCCACGGTGGAACAGCCTTATGGTCGTAATCCTCCAGGAATGCAAACGCTGTCTTATATGGTGTAGGCATAGCTGGGTATGTACCATATCCATCTGTAAAATAGATAAGACCGCAGAGATTGTCAAACTCCTTATTTTTGATAAGGGTATCAACATACTCAAATACAGGTCTGAAGTCGGTACCGCCAAAGCCATACAGCTTCATATTCTTCATGAAGTCTTCCATCTCTTCCATATTTGTGATTTTAGTATCATTCTGGATACGTGCATCACACTGAACGATATGGATATTTACCCTTGAAGAAAAACTCTCTGTCTCTTTCAGGATAGAATAAGTTTTATTCAGGAACCTTTTAACAAGTTCTCCGGAACAGGAACCTGATGTGTCAATGGCGATAACAAAGTCTTTAATAACTTTGTCTTCTTTATATTCCAGCGGCTCAATCAGAAGAACCTGTTTATCGATAGTCTTCTGTCCAGTTGAATCAGGCAGGCCAGTCAAGCCGTACACATAAGACATATAATCAAATTCATCCTCGTTTATTTTCATAACTTCTTCAGTTACAGAAAAAGCACGAAGGAATTCGTCATATTCCATCTTATCTTCTGTCAGAAAATCAATCTCCTGCATCAGGTCACCGGCTCCATCGCCTTTATTGAAAGAAGACATGTCTGCGGCAACCTGCCTTGAGACATCGCTCCACTCTTTCCTCTTATCCTGATTATTGTTTCCCTGGCTGTTCTGCTGATTCTGTCGGTTCTGGTTATTTCGGTTTTTATTGTTATTATTACCGTTTCCATCTCCGCCCTGCTGGTTTTCATCCTGGCCGTCTTCGCCATTACCGTTGCCATCGCCCTGCTGATTCTGCTGGTTCTGGTCATCATCTCCGTTACCCTGCTGACTCTGCGCGTTTGGATTCTGGTAAGGGTTGTCGTCATCGTCCTCATCGTTGCTGTTACCTTTTCCGCTCTGCGGGGGATTCAGCCATACATGGTCATCCATGTGAAATAATGCCGTTAAATCAAAGAAATTATAATTACTCTGATTCTGCATCAATTCATTATAAACGAGCTCAGGGATGAACATCTTGACTTTGCCTTTAATGCCGGCAATAATCTGCTGACGTTCTACGTCACCGTCAATTGCTTCCGGGTTTAATCGCATTACTGCATTTTCACAGCAGATATCTAATGCGATATTCCATACGCCATTGTCAATATTCAGCTGCGTCTGAAATGGATGCAGATAAATGCAGTGAAACAGCATATGCAGGTATGAACGGATTAATCTTTCAGGCGAATTTTTATACCTTGAAATTACATCCATCGGGTCTGCATAGACCTGATTTGCATCAGTTCCGAAGATTCCGATTCCCGGGTCGACGTAGTTAATCGGCATTCTGTAAATAGCAGGGCTTAAAGCCTTATGCTTAAAATACAGCTTGTTTTTTACAAGTTTCATGCATTTTTCAGCAAGCTGCTGATACTTTCCGAGCTCCGGGTTTGTTGAGTTTGTAATAATTGCGTTATTCATTTTTTTTACTTCCTTTCTTGTTTGATACTTTTTTGTTTCATTCTTTAATATGCGGGATTTTTAAGACAACAAAAAAGCCCGGGATAAAAAATCCCGGGTTAACAAAAAAGCAAGTTATGCAGACGCAAGGACGTCCTGAATTTCTTCCTTAAGATTCTTGTCCTGGTCATAAACCAGCATAGAGCTGTTGTGCTGGAAGTAACTCTTGTTCTTATTTGTCGCGATAAATTCAGCAATATTTCTATTAACTGTAAGTTCAGCAACGAACAGGGTCATCTCCTGGTTATCATCACCCCATGCCTTTGAAATGAAGGTAAACGCATTATCCATCTGCTTATCAGTTTTATTCTGACGTGTAGTATGGGACTTAACGTCTGCCTGGAATGCAGCTTTAACAACCGCAAACTGCTCTGAGTTGCTGCCGCCGAATACACCTTTTTCATCGATTTCTTTTTTGTACTTCTCGTACATTCTGATTTCGGTGTTGTATACGGCTTTCTTCTGGCCTGACAGTGCGTTTGCCTGTTTTTCTTTCTCCATCTTGTCCTTGACCTCGTCAATTCTGCTCTGCAGCATCTGATAGATGGCATCGGAGCTTCCGACAGCTTTTTTAAGTCTACGGAGATTTGTTACAACCTCACGCATTGCCGCATCATCGGTTGTTACAACCTTGGCGGATGTACCGATGGCCTCCATAATCATGGAGATAATAGACAGGCGCTCGTCAAACTGTGCTTTCGCAGCTTTGTTTACAGCTCCTTCGCTGATGCTTCCTGCAAGGATATCAGTGATTGCGTAATCAACACGATATTTCTTGAACAGGTCATAATAAACTGCAAATTTACGAGCACATTCCTTATTGGTAATGTACTGCATAATAAGGTCTTCATTAACAGGGAAGTTGTTTCTTTCGTAAGCCTGAATTTCAGTGCTTAAATCTTCCCATCCACGGGCGGTAATATATTCTTTACCATTTACTGTGGACTTGATGTCGTAGAAGTACTTATTATTTGTTTCCAAAAATGCTGTAATTGCCGGATGAATTCCTGCATTGTATGCATATTCTTTCCAGCATTTCAGTTCCGGTTCAATCTCAACCATCTTTAATCTATCCTGAGTAGCCACGTCAAAATCCTTAACAGATTTATTGTACTGCGGCGGGTTACCTGCTGTAACTACTACCCATCCTTCAGGAACGGAAAGGTTTCCGAATCTCTTATACTGCAGGAAAAGCAGCATTGCCGGCGCCAGAGTTTCTGATACGCAGTTAATCTCATCAAGGAACAGAATTCCTTCTTTCTTTCCTGTTTTCTCAATTACATCATAAACAGATGCAATAATCTCACTCATAGTGTACTCGGACTTAGTGTAAGTTTTTCCACCATAAGTTACTTCTTTAAGAAATGGAAGGCCAATCGCACTCTGACGGGTGTGATGTGTCATTGAGTAAGATACCAGAGCAATATCAAGCTCTGAAGCAACCTGCTCCATAATAGCTGTCTTACCAAGACCTGGTGCACCCTGCAGAAACAGTGGACGCTGGCGCACTACAGGCACTCTGTACTCACCGTGTTCATCCTTCTCAAGATAAATTTTAACTGCTTTCATAACCTCGTTTTTTGCTTCTTTAATGTTCATTTTAGTTCTCCTTTTCTTTGTTTTTTATTTTTGTAATGCTCAAAAATTAAGAGCAAAACTTATTTACAGATTTAATATGCGAGAAAAAAGAGTCCATAAAAAACAACATATTGTATTTTTTTAGATACAATTTTGCGGCTTTTTTATTATTGTGAGTCTGACAAGCTGACGTCTTAGTCCTTTTTGGCCTTGCGATTTTATACAGCAAAAATTCCAGCATATTATTTGTGCTTAAAAATTTTTTTTAATTTTTGATGTTTTAACATCAAAAAAGAAAGGGGAAAGAAATGAGAAAAGTAATTTGGCAGGCACGCTGCCTGCATATGGTAATCAAGGAAGAATTGGAAGAGCTGAACCGTCGCACAGACGTGAGTCAGTGGCTCCTAAAGCGGGTTATGTTAAATGACCCTGACCCGGAAGAAGAGGAGGAATGTAGTTCTTCCCCTCTTGGCGTGGTTACGATGCTGAAAGCTGCAGTTGCGGCCACAGCATTGTGGGCAGCAATGTCTGCAATTATCATCCTTTTAGGATGATGATTGCATGCAGCCACTCTCATTCAGAAAAGTTTAGCCGGCAAATTTTTGTCGGCTTCTTTTTTTATTGTGAAAAAATCCGGCATATTGTTTATGTCACAAAAAACTTATCAACGAAAGGGGAAATTCATATGACAAACTTAATTGAAAACATCAAAGAAGGCTTTTCAGTAATCAAAGAGGAGCTTGAAGAGCTTGACAGAAGAACAGACTTCAACAGACTGTTTCTGGACAAGATGCTGAACAAAATGAATTTATTGGACGACAACGCGGATATCTTAGAGTATCTTGACGTTGATGACAGCGATGATTACTATGATGATGAACGCGAAGAACATTTTGGCATCGTCAGCCTCGCATTAATGTTTGTCGCATTGGCTGCGATTACGGCAATCCCTTGTCTCGCAGACCTCATTTGAGTTTTTTGCAGCGGCTTCGCCGCT
>ENA-OPVT01002016-OPVT01002016.1-human-gut-metagenome-genome-assembly--contig:-NODE-2016-length-11574-cov-5.161559_pt1 | contig 11574 bp, 16 predicted proteins | sample MGYA00241499_ERZ501990 | MGnify/ENA primary metagenome ERZ501990 (study PRJEB25962, sample SAMEA2042104) | human gut metagenome | biome: human gut; feature: human-associated habitat; material: faeces...
TGGAGATCCCCTTCATTCGTCATCCACCACATATCTTCGCTGTGCAATCAGAACAACTCTTCTAAGGCAGAACATCCATCATCGATTTCAGTTTGTGATCAGTTAAGCATCCGCTGTCATCACGATCTGCCTTACCGCTTCAAAATCGTACACATGAACGCTTTCGTAGGGATGATACCGAACTGTCAGGTAAACGGCAGTCCGGCTGGCCGGACGGAGTTCTGCTGAAACAATGCTTTCCAACAGGCTTTTCTCGGTAGGAAACTGCTCCACAGGCAGATACCGGGCCAGCGTGGCCGGGGTTGCCAGCAGATCGTCCCAGGTCTCTCCACCGTCATCGGTTCTCAACAGGATGCAGGCGCTCTCTTCGCTGCTTCCCAGAAGGACCCCGTTCTGCTCACTAAAAAAAACAGTCCAGAAACTGCGCACGCAAGCGGACGGCCGACCTTGTCCCAGTTTTTTCCGCCGTTTGTGGTGTGGAAAAGCTGGCCCTCAGAAGCTGCCCAGCCATCAGACTCGCTGCTGAAATGATATGCGCTGGTGTTTAGGGGTACTGAAGCAAAGAAATCACAATGTCATTCTCTGCCGGACTGAGGTCAACGGGAGCATCGATATCAAATTCCAACGTAGTTTGCAGCGGATTTGCGTTGTCCAAGATACGGAACACTCTGGTCAGGGTCTCGCCGGCTGGAATGGCAACACTTGTAAAGTCCTCATGTTGACCGGAAGAAATCGTCACAAAACGCCGAACCTCGGAATAGACCGTGCGTGGGCCGTTATTCGTAACGGCAAACACAACGTAAGGGCCAGCATACGAGAGACAGTTCATTGTAAGTCCGGGGAAATCGGAATCAAGAAACTGCACCTTCATATTACGAGCAAAGTTTCTGGTTCGATGGTCTGGGTTATTGATGATCGCGGTGGCAGCAGAAGGATCGATTTCCTCAATGCCGCCGACGATCTTTCCATACTCCGGCTTCAAAACATTTTCTCTTTCCGCTGTCTTTCCAGATCCCACGATCACATCCTCTCCGATTTTCCCAGCATTAGGCGCGGCAATACTCAATGATCTCCTTTAACGCCTCCGGCTCTCCATACGGTATGATGAGTTCAAAGGGTGATCCATACGGATCGTTGTAGCGTATCTTCACGGCATGTTCCTTTCCGCCCGAGAATGAAAAGAGTCGGAACGCATCGCCGCAGAATAAGGCCTGATTACGAAAAGGGCGCACTTATCCTGGGGTACCACCGGACACGGGAAGTGCATTTGGTCCCATGATTTTTGAAATCCTCTTTTCATAGACCCATCTGGACAGGAATGAACACATTGGCCAAAAAAAGCAAAAAATAAGCCATCCCATAGAAAATCTGCAAGAAGGGCCTTAAAGATGTCGAAAAAGTTCAATAATGATTATTTGATCTCGAAAATCTCGGCGCTTATGGTGAATAACTCCATGACGCGGGAAAAAGGGCACAGGCGCTCGGTATGTCGCAGCCAAACTTCAACCATGTCATTCACAATACGGGCGGTAAAAGGTTCGCCATTGAGCAGATCTTTGATATTGCCCATTACTTCGGCGTTTCCATTGACTGGCTCATGGGAAATCAGGGCGGCAGTGCGATTGCGGCAAAGTCTGCTGCAGAATTCATCACGAGAGCCGTATTATGCGGGGCGGCGAAACTGACACCGTATTCCGTCGAGGAAGGTAACTAGTGTGCCGATGAGACGCATCACCCGGGGAAGCTCATAAGACTGGGCAGCATATTTTCCTTCGTTCTGGAATCCTCATGAGGATGTGGTCGGTGACGAAGAAACAAGAGACAAGGTGATAGCTGCTGAAGTGCGTGGAAATCAGACACCATTCTGGTCTCTCAATGCGTATTTGGATAAATTCGTAGGGGTCCATCAGTTGCTGAAATCCCAGAGCATGGATGAAGAGGATTTCCAAACGCTCATCGCAAAACATCTTGACAGAATCGAAGAATGAAAAAGCCCTTCTCGGAAAATTTCCGAAAGGGGTAGAAAAATTCATAGATCTATGTTATAATACTGTTATAGCTTTGCAAGCAGATGGAGGTGCCATATGGGTTTCTGTGATGATATAAGAGAAATTCGTCAGAAGTGCTTTCTCTCCCAGGAGGCTTTTGCAAAAGAACTGGGGGTGTCGTTTGCCACAGTCAACAGATGGGAATCCGGCAAAACGAAACCCACATATAAGACAATGAAGCTTATCGATGATTTTTGCAAGAGCCGTAGTATAGATTTCGATATCAGGCACGAATTGGAGGGGCAATTATGAGCGGCACCGCAAAACACTATATCTCTTTATTCACTGGTGCCGGCGGGTTAGATATTGGTTTTAATGAGGCTGGATTTCATGGTTTGCTGGCATCTGACATAATGCCGCAAGCTAAAGAGACATTCATATTGAATTATCCTGATGAGCCATATCTTCTTGAAGATATCAGGACACTGTCGATTTCCGAGATAAAAAAATATGTTGGAGATAAGAAGGTGTCTGTAATTATCGGTGGACCTCCTTGCCAAGGCTTCTCAAATATGGGGAATAAGAATTCCGCTGATCCTAGAAATATGCTTTTTGAGAGCTATGTGAAAATCGTTGACGCAATCAGACCGACATGCTTCTTATTTGAGAACGTCAAGGGGCTTAGAACCATGTTTGAAGGAAGATATTTCAAGAAGGTTATCGAAGGCTTTTTGGCTATTGGATATAATCTGCATTACGCTTTAGTAGACGCTCAATTATGTTCAGCTGAACATAATTTGCTTAATGTATAGTTGAAAATAATGTATAGTCACCTCCTAAAACTGATGAAAAATCAGAAAAAATCATCGTCACACTTAACATAATTCCGTATAATTTAAACAATGGCATTGCCATATCAACTAATAGGAGGAATATGCTAATGACGATAGAGCACACAGGCTCATTGAGCGAATGGCTCAGGAAAACGATCAGCAAGTTAAAGTCACACTTAGCTGAACTCGGCTACAGTGAAAGCACGATTTTAAGGTTAGACGCGACATGGAAGGAGTTGATTGTATACTGCGAAGCGCATCAGACAACTGAGTTCACCGTGGATTTAGAGCGGAGATTTGTCTGGGAACGGTATGGTGCCGATCTTGGCGATAGGGATATATCTCAGAATGTCAGCCGGGCTATTCATATGTTGGACGATTATTTACAGTATGGGATGGTCTTTAAGCAATCAAGTATCACCTTGAAGGGCTTTTCTCCAGCCTATAAGGAGCTATTTGAAGGCTTTTTGGACAGTTTGCGCCAAAACCAAGTGGCTGAAGGTTCTATCAGAACTTGGCGGAGCAGGCTATTTCGCTTTGAGTATTTTCTGCTGGAGTCCGGCATTGAGCATTTCCACCTGCTTGAGCTGCACCATGTAAATACTTATATTGAATCTTTGACTGGATTTTCTCCCGGTACGGTTGCGGCAACAATTCGCATCTTAGGCAAGCTGTTTGATTACGCATTGGCCAAAGGCTACCATTATATCAGTTACGCCAATGCTTTGCCCTGTATCAGACGGACGCATAAGTATCGCCTGCCTACTGTTTTTTCACCGGATGAGGTAGAGTGCATTCTGACTCAGGTAGACCGATCCAATCCGTTGGGGAAGCGGAACTATGCGATCCTGTTGTTGGTTACCCGGCTGGGGCTGCGCATCAGTGACGTGCGATTGCTTCGATTCGAGAATATTGACTGGAAAAACAAGCGAATTTCAATTCATCAACAAAAAACCGGGATACCCTTAGAACTTCCATTGCTCGAAGATGTGGGCTGGGCAATCATTGATTACCTCCAGCATGGCCGCCCAGAGACAGACTGTCCATGTATATTTGTCCGGCACCTTGCACCGTTTGATGTCATGAGCGGTTCTATGCAAAGGTTGGTTTCCAAACTCGTTTCTAAAGCAGGTATTCATGTCTCTACGGATAAACCGATTGGGATGCACAGCTTCCGACACAGTGTCGCTACCTCCATGCTGAATAATGGAGCAGAATTAACTGACATTGCGCAAACGCTGGGTCATGCCACACCGGAAAGCACACAGGTATACGTTAGCCTCAATACAGAAATGCTGAGACGATGTGCATTGGAGGTGCTTCTATGAGTAAGAAGCCCTTCTTTACAGGACCATTTGCTCCAATATGCGAATCCTATGTGGCACAAAAAAGGGCATCTGGTCTGGACTATAACCAGCAGGCCAAACTGCTGCGGCTATTTGATAATTTTTGTAAAGATTATGAGATTCAGAGTTACACAATTACGAAAGAGATTGCATTGACATGGTGCAAGAAGCGCCCAAATGAGGCGGACGCCACCCGATATAGCCGAGTGAGTGAAATGCAGAGGTTTGCCCAATACCTGTGCAAACAAGGTTATCCATCCTACCTGCTTCCAGCCCTTCCCAAATGCGGAGAACAACACGTACCCTATATTTTTTCAACGGATGAGTTACATCTCATTTTTGAACGACTTGACTCACTTTCTCCGACTAACCTATCCCCTAACCGACATCTTACTATGCCACTCTTATTTCGCGTACTCTATGGCTGTGGCCTTCGAATTTCTGAAGCGTTGGCGTTACTAAAAAACGATGTGGATTTGAAAGACGGAATTTTGCACATACGGCACGGAAAGAATGACCGCGAGAGGATTGTCCCAATGTCTGCCACATTGACGGAAGAATGTAGAAAATATGCGCAGGCTGTTCATAAAAACACTGTCGAATCAACGCCGTTCTTTTATGCAAAGGGCGGGACCCCTTATACAAAATCCACCATTGGAAAGTTCTTTCGCGGCATTTTGTGGGATGTGGGGATTCCATATAAAGGGAAGCAATTTGGGCCGCGCGTGCATGATCTCCGTCATACATTTTGCTGCCATAATATCCAAAAATGGGCTGAAGCTGGACTCCCAATATACAGCAATCTACTGATTCTTTCCCGTTATGTTGGGCATACATCGATTAGTTCCACCCAGTACTATCTCCGCCTGACCGCACAATCCTTCCCCCATATCATGGATATTTGTGAACAGAATTTGGGCGGCATGTATGCTCCGTTTGACCTTGCCATGGAAAGAGAGGGATTGCAGGATGGCTAATCGTGGACCGACTTTTTTTGCCAAAGCGTTATCAAGATATTTCTTTGAGTATTTACCATCTGAAAGGGGACTAAGCCAAGAAACAATTCAATCCTATCGAGACGCAATGTCCTTGCTACTGGATTTCTGTGAACGGGAACGCAAAATTCGAAGAGATAGGCTGGAAGTTAGCGATTTCAATAGAGAGCTAATTGATGCTTTTTTTCGGTGGCTGGAACAGGAGAAAGGTAACTCTATTACGACAAGGAACCAACGGCGAGCAGCAATCAATGCGTTTTTTAAGTTCCTGCAGTATGAAGATCCAGGCTTTGTACTGCTATGCCAACAGATCCGGGAAATTCCTCCGAAGAAATGTGAGCAAAGGGTTGTCCCGCATCTTTCGGAAGAAGCCATCCAAACTATTTTTGGACAGCCGAACCTTACAACGCGTGAGGGACGGCGTGACTTTGCCTTCTTGACCTTAATCTATGAATCTGCTGCTCGTGCATCTGAAATCGCTAACCTTCGCTTTGGTGATATCCGTTTTGATAAAAAATGGGCCGTTGTACATCTGAAAGGTAAGGGAAGAAAGTTCCGAGATATACCAGTTCTTCCTGTACCTGCAAAGATCTTGAAGGATTATCTGGCTGAGGAATCCCAATATCGCCAATGTGATATAGATGCCCCGCTTTTTTGCAACAGAAGCAAGGCCCCTCTAACACGAGGCGGTGTCTACTACATCATACAGAAATATGTTTCCCTTGCACAAAAGGAGAAGCCTGATTTGTTCCCAGTGCGGGTCCATCCTCATGTATTCAGACACAGCCGAGCGATGCATTGGTTAGAGGCCGGTGTGGATTTGCAATATATAAAAGACCTGTTAGGGCATTCTGACATTAAAACTACCGAGGTGTATGCCCGGCTGAACATTAAAATGAAGCAAAAGCTGTTGGAGCAAGTGCATCCGCAGCAGCTTAGTGACCAGCAGCCCTCTTGGACAGATGACGAAAATTTGATGCAATGGTTGACTCAGCTCTATATTCCAACTAAATAATTTCACAGAATAATGTAAAGCCAGCAGGAGCATTCTTGCTGGCTTTACTACACTTCAGGAGGTGACTTTACATTATTTTCTGCTATACATTAACCTCTTTATGTTCAGCTGAACATAATTTGCTGTCCAGACAGCGCCACGCAATAGAAAACATATCGCCTGCCGTGAGATCACCGACATCGGGCCATCCGTAAGGATAGGGGCCTGGGATAAGCTCGTTGGGAAAGCAGATCCGCACGATCTCCTCCAGCACAATCCGAAAGTCCTCATACTTCGGTTTTCCGCTTGAAAAGGCCCCCGGCAATAGTGATAGGTAATCCTTTGAGGCAATCTCCGGATTTTCCCCCACTCCACACCGTGCATGAGAGTTTCCCCTCACACGGCGTTCCATCGGGATAACAGCATTTTGTTTCAAACACAATTTACACACTTCGTTGCGGGTAGATGGTTTTAGATTGCGTTCAGATTTGCTTGTTTTCGCAGTTTGTTGAGCTTATTTCGCTGTTGATCATCCAGCCGCAGGGTTTGGAGCAGACGGTAAATGGTCTTTTCATCAGTGGCATGAACAAGTTGATGGACAGTCTCACTGACTATAACAAGATTTGCGTAGGCATCTGTTCCGCCTGCTGATTTAGGGCGTTTGTGATGACAGTGAATTTCATGGAGTGCGAGCGTTCTGCCTGTAACAGCACATTTCCCGTACTGTGCCGCATATAGAGAAATACGGTTGTCCGCATACTCCACAGACTGCCCCAGCCTCGGATTACGCATCAGCCATGTGAGAATTTCAATATTGACACCAAGCATCCGATGGATTTCCTCTCGTCCGCTCTCTGTATAGCGATTGATGCTCCGCTTTTTCCCCAATGGGTTCTTATGCCGGATATATCCTGCTGGTATAAGCGGATGTCCTTTCAGAAAGCGAATTTGGCTGCTGTTGCCATATTTACTCTTGATGTAGCCCTTTTCTAATTTTCCCTGTTTGCTTAGTCCCTGCTTACCCAAACGGTTTTTCATTTGCTTGCCGATGGCGAATGCAATGGGCGAGAAGTCCAGATTGACGCAGGTAGCAACACGATAATAATTGTGCATTCCAATTACGATAGAGTTGTACCGGAAGATTTGCTTACGCTGGTCTTGCTCGCTTTTCGGATGTTGAATTTCCTTAATACACTTCGCCAGTTGGTCTTTTACCCTTTTCTGCGCTTTATCGCTCATGTGAGACCGGACGACATACTTATCTCCCTTGCGCTGTGCTTTCATCTTGAATCCCAGATATTCCGAATAGTGGCGTTTTAGGTTCACCACCTTAGATTTTTCTGGGCTGATGTCCAGTTTCAACCGCTCTTTTAGCCATTGCGTTGTTGCCGCATATAAACAAAATGCGTCTTTGCGGTTTCGGCAGAACAGCTTGAAATCGTCGGCATATCGAACAATGAATACAGGCTTTAGGTTGCTTTCACGCAGCAATCGGTACTGGTAGCCCCGGTTGATGCTGCCGTTTGCGTTGAGACGAGTATATTTCGCGTTGCCGTGCATCGGCATCCACTCCCACTGTGACGCTATCCACCAGTCCAGTTCATTGAGAACAATGTTGGACAGCAGTGGAGAGAGAATACCGCCTTGCGGCGTTCCCTTGCTGGGGTGGAAAATTTCTCCGTTAGGCAACACGATCGGGGCTTTCAGCATTTCTCGAATAATGCACAGAAGCCGTTTATCCTGGATTCCCATTTCCCACATCTGCTGAATCAGCTTTGTGTGGTTTACATTGTCAAAGAAGCCTTTTATATCGATGTCCACAACATAATACAGGTGCGATAGCTGTATTAGCTGGTCACATCTGGCGATGGCATGTTCTGTGGAGCGATTTGGTCTAAAGCCGTAGGAATGGTCATAAAATTTTGCTTCACAGATTGGCTCCAAGACTTGCAGGATACATTGCTGCACGATGCGGTCTACAATGGTTGGGATTCCAAGGGGGCGGGTTTTCCCGTTTGGTTTTGGGATTTCCACCCTGCGGACAGGGCGGGGATGATAGCTCTTAAACTGCTTTTGGATCAGCGCCACATATTTTTCCTCGTTCAATTTGGCAAGGTCTTGTATGGTGCGCTTATCTACTCCTGCGGTACTGCTCCCTGTGTTCCCTTTGATTGTCCGGTATGCCATTCTAATATTTTCCTCACTGGAAATGAGTTCCATAAGGTGAACAAACACTTTGCCTTTTAAGCTATCGGCATACAGACTGTCCAAAGTCTTTTGCAGGTCGTAATATTCCGCATAACGGATTTTGCTTCTCTTGGGTTTCTTCCGCTCCGAAGTCAACACAGGCATCCACTCCTTTTCAGCGGATTTTCTTTGTCATATTCGAAGCTGTGTTTATTGTGTTTTCAAATTTACCTGTTATCTCGACTTGAGGCTATCCCTCCATCATGTTTCCATGATTTCTACGGTACTGTGCCTCTACTCTCACTGGAATAAAGGGCGGTTATGAATTCCCACCCAGCGTTTCTTTGGCTGCAACAGCCTCCACGCTCCCAGCTTTCCACGTTCCAATGACCCTATCATTTCACACTTTTAGGTGCTCCCTTTGAGCCTGTGTCCGGCTTTCGCCTTACTGCCTGTAACAGTATATGGATTTTCATAAAAACGACTTTTACTCATCCACGGACACCCCGCTATGGCGGGCAGTGCCTTTCGACACATTCTGGGTTTAGACCCTTACATTCGGAAGTTCGTCAGTGTTCTACACACATTCTCACCATGAGCATGAGACACCCGGCATATAGGCAACGCCGTCCACCTCTGGACAGGTTTCGTATCATTGATTATGATTTACGGTTGCTCTCTGCCGACTTTACCGAGCTTCTGACACAGATTTATTTGCTTCATCCGCGCCAGTCGGAGTATCAGTGTGGGCGTTTCAAGGCGTTACCCTATCATTCCACCCATCGGGTCATTAGTTCTGCAAGTATTTTTTTCACCGTCCTTTCAATCTTGCGCCTGACCTTTTCAGTCAGGAACGTGTCGCACCGTTCTCCCAACACATCCAGCGCGGCCGTATGTTGACGCTCTCCCGGCCACGGGCTTTCTCTGCCAACCGCATTTCACGCACAATGCGCATCTGCTCCATAAAGAGGCCAGAACGCGCGCCGGCAAGACCCGCCCTTGCGCCAGCAACGGAGAGATCTTGACACGGGCTGCCCCCGCAGATGATGTCCACAGGCGGCAGCTCCGCACCACGCAGCTTAGTGATGTCGCCTACATGGATCATGCCGGGAAAGCGCAGCTTTGTCACCTCAATGGGAAATGCTTCGATCTCCGACGCCCATACCGGCGTGATGCCGTTGCGGACCGCAGCCAAAGGAAATCCGCCGATACCGTCGAACAGGCTGCCCATGGTGATTTGTGTTAACCAGGTCATATCATCACCCTTTCATTTGATCGCCGCGGCGATGGTTCGGGTGGTGTTGACGGCAGCCTGCGCCGTGTAAACAGCACTTGTGATGTTGGCGCGTGTTGTGGTGTCCAAGCCAAAGCTGCCGGCGATGCGGGGCACCTCTCCCGCCGAGAGCATAAGCCCCACGCCCATCAGCGCGTGATCCTTGAACACCATGAGTCCCGCAATAAGAATGGTGGACTGGAGAAAGGCGGTCAGGCACAAACCGATGACCTGCCGCACCCAGCCCATAAAGCCGTCCAGATAGCCGCGCGGGACGCTGAACATATAAAGGCTGCCCACGGCAATTTGAATCAGCAAAATGCCCCCGCGTTTGAGGTTGGCGAAAAACACCTTGATGACCGCGTAGCCCATGAGGATCACGCAAAAAAGGAGCATAATGGGGCTGGTGATGATGCCGAGACCGAAGTGAGAGCTGTTCACCACATCCGTAAGCGTCTGGATCTTGCTGAGCTCCGTTATGATGTCCTGTCCCACCTCACCGATACTTCGTCCGTAGCCGGTAAGTCCCGCCGAGAAGGTGGCTTGGAGCGACACGGACAGGGCATAGAGCCGGACAGGGACAACGGTGAACAGGCTCACCGCCAGAAAGCCCTTGATGATGTTCATCCCGCACTGCTGCAAATTACCCCTGCCGGTGGAGTATTCGATGCCGCACTCAAAGGCGCAGACCACTACGCTGACCGTAAATAACGCCCACGCGAGGCGTGAGAAAAAGAGGACGATGGCGCTGACCCATTCCAGCTCGAACAGTTCCACGCCCATATTGCCCATGAGGGCAAAGAAGTTGCCGAGAAAGCCTATGGCCTGCCCATAGACCCAGTCCATGAGCTGATCCAGAACTGTCGCGGCGACAAAATCCCAAATAAATATTGTTCATTCACCTCCGGAGACGCGACAAGGCCGCCGCCCTTTCGGGCGACGGCCTTGACTGCTGTCTTTACTTATTTCATTGTCTGTTCAAAGCTTTGGGTATCTTTGCTTTCCGGTTCATATCCAAGTTTCTGGCAAACAAAGTCTTGAAAGAGCCTGCATTCCTTTAATGCGCAGACGGCGTCGGATTCATCCAGTTCTAAATTGGATGGATAGCGAACTTGAACGCCGTATGGCGTCAGTTCAATACAGGAGTCTGCCAGTTGCTCAAATCGCGTGTCTACTTCACAGCACAGCTTACAAAGCTGGATAAGGTCATGCGTTTTGGGCGGCTCTCTGTCGAATTGAACAAGCGTGGCTTTTAGAAATTTTTCGGCAGCCTGTTCACAGTGATAGCAAATAATTTCCACAGGCAGCGGACGCATCGTCAGCAGATGTTCCGCGGCGCTGAGATCCATATAGGCAAAGTCAAGCCATTCGCTGCTCCAGCCGGTGCTCATACAGCAAGACCCCCTCTCTTGCGATTTTCCGCTCCAGAGAAGCGTGTTCCGCTCTCTGATGGAATGCGTTAGAGCGATAAACAATTACATCCAAGGGGACGGACTGCGCTGAAAAGAGCGCACGGCGGATCGCCTTGACCGCGTCTGCCGGACGCATGGAATTTTCCGGGATAATGACGCACAAATCGTAGTCACTATCATCGGTTGGTGTACCATAGGCGTATGAGCCGAAAAGATAGATCTTCTCTGTATCCACAGTTGCGTCAATGATCCGGCAGATATCAGAAAGCTCATTTTTCACAGATTCTGTCATTCGCGCCGCCTCCTTTCCTAATTTTCATTATACCCAGCACACAGAAAATAAGCAACTGATTTTTACCCTTGCACCACTTAGATGCCGATGATGCTCCAAATGTATTTCGGAGCCGTCAGGGTGAAGATGAGGCAGGCAAAGAGGATAGCGGGACCGGTCCATTCAAATTGACCTCGCTGGCGAAAATCAAAATACGCGCCGCCAAGCTTGACGAAGAACGCGATGGCGAGGATCATATCCAGCGCCGGGAACAC
>ENA-OPVT01002031-OPVT01002031.1-human-gut-metagenome-genome-assembly--contig:-NODE-2031-length-11494-cov-2.458607_pt1 | contig 11494 bp, 9 predicted proteins | sample MGYA00241499_ERZ501990 | MGnify/ENA primary metagenome ERZ501990 (study PRJEB25962, sample SAMEA2042104) | human gut metagenome | biome: human gut; feature: human-associated habitat; material: faeces...
GACTATTTATTTTACAGGGTTCGTCAGTTTAGACTAAACCTACTATTTTATTAATCAGCCTTTGGTCCTGCCTCAGCAATATTCTTAGGCATATTAGGATATTTCTTAGTAAAGTTATCCTGGAACATCTTAGCAAGCTTCTTAGCCTGTGCATCGTAAGCAGCTTTATCTTCCCATGTGTCACGAGGGTTCATGATTTCAGAAGGTACGTTAGGACATGTCTGAGGAATGTCTACGTTAAATACTTCATCATGTTTGTACTCTACATCATCAAATGTTCCGTTTAATGCTGCAGTTACCATTGCACGAGTGTATTTTAACTTCATACGGCTGCCTACTCCGTAAGGGCCACCTGTCCATCCTGTGTTAACAAGATATACTTTAGTGTTGTATTTTTCAATTCTTTCTCCGAGCATGTTAGCGTATACGGATGGATCCATTGGCATGAATGGTTCACCGAATAATGTGGAGAATGTTGGCTGTGGTTCTGTGATTCCACGTTCTGTACCAGCAAGTTTGGATGTGAATCCTGTTACGAAGTGGTACATAGCTGCGTTCTCATCTAATCTGGAGATTGGAGGAAGTACACCGAATGCATCAGCAGTTAAGAAGATAACTACTTTAGGGATTCCGCCAACACCAGGAATCTGTGCGTTGGAAATATAATCAACTGGGTATCCTACACGAGTATTCTCTGTAAGAGATCCATCATCAAAGTCAAATTCGCGAGTTTCGTCATCCATGATAACGTTCTCTACAAGGCTTCCGAACTTGATAGCGTTGTAGATTTCCGGTTCGTTCTCTGCGCTTAAGTTAATACATTTAGCGTAGCATCCGCCTTCGAAGTTGAAGATACCTCTGTCAGACCAGCCGTGTTCGTCATCACCGATTAATTTACGGTTAGGGTCTGCAGAAAGAGTAGTCTTACCTGTTCCAGATAAACCGAAGAATACAGCTGTCTCATGAGTTTCTGGATCCATGTTAGCGGAGCAGTGCATTGGAAGTACACCTTCTTTTGGCATTAAGAAGTTCATTACAGAGAATACAGACTTCTTAATCTCTCCTGAGTACTGGGAACCACAGATAACTACCTGTTTCTGTTCGTAGTCAACGATGATAGCTGCTTCAGAATGAGTTCCATCGATTTCTGGAATACATTTGAATCCAGGTGCAACGAAGATAGTGAAATCAGCTTCGCCATAGTTCTCTAATTCTTCTGCTGTAGGACGAATTAAGAGTTCATGAATGAAAAGGTTCTGGCTTGCTAATTCGTTAATGATACGGAACTTTCTTGTGCAGACAGGATCAGCACCAGCCATACCATCAAAGATGAAGATTTCTCTGTTCTGAAGGTAAGCGATTACTTTAGAACGAATTGCATTGAACTTCTCCTGAGTGATAGGAACGTTAACGCTTCCCCATGCAATGTCATCATGAACAGAAGGAGTATCAACGATAAATTTATCTTTAGGAGAACGTCCTGTATATTTACCTGTAGTTACAACGAGTGCACCAGTGTTAGAAAGCTTGCCCTCGCCTCTTCTTAAAGCTGCCTCTGTTAACTGTGCAGGTGTTAAATTGCGGTAAACTGCTTTAGGATTCACAATCCCAAGTTTTTCGATACCATATGTTTCCATAGTATTACCTCCTAAGTTGTATTTAAATTAAACTGTTGTACTTTTTATCGTACGTTGTCTATTGTACACTTTTTGTGTCGATTTTCCAATGAAAAAAGAATAAAAATCCCAAATAATGAAATTCCATTATTTTTTCAAACACGCTCTAGTATAACAATGCAGGATTGAAATGTCAATTATTCAAAACAAATAAAATGACCAATTATGAGTAAAAATATTAAAAATATTTAAAAAACGCGTGTATACAAGCAATATTTTTAAGGAACCTTGCTGAGAATTTCTGTTTCCTTTTCTATTTCCTGCCTTAAAATTGCAAAATTGCAAGAACCAACATTCAGAACTGCTTCATGAAAATCAGAAATTTTAAATGATTTTCCAAGAGAGGCAGCCATCTCCTTTTCTAATTTGTTTAATTCATAATATCCAATACTGTAAGAAAGATAAGTAGCCGGATTTTCAATAACGTATTGGTAAAGTTGTTTTGTAGCGGATTTATCAATTCCGTAAGTCTTTAAATAATCGGCCAGTGCATTTTCATCATAATTTTTATAATTCACATATAAATCGCTCAGAGAGGACAGGGAGAGTGAGAGCAGGTCATTATCCCGATATAGTTGGCGGAGCTGTGCCTGTGTTTTTTCATCGACATTTTTAAATTCTGTAAAATTATAGCTGTATAACTGGGCATAAGTCCCCCATCCTTCGTCATATCCGTCACAGTGAAGAAATGTACGGAGAGGGGAAGGATTCGTACTTAAAAAATAATTCGTCTGGTATAAATGTCCCGGATAGCCTTCATGGGCAAGTGTGGAAAACATTTCGTTGGACTCCACACGGTTGTTATTGATGTAAATAATATTTGCATCTTTACTGTCAATTGGAGGTACAAGATAAAATGCACAGGCGGAAGTGCCGGAAAGAGCGTTAGGAACATTTTTTAATTCATAAGAAATGTTCTTTATTTCCGGGAAATCCACAAGAGAATCGTCTTTTAACTGCTCCATGATTTCCTTTGGTTTTGAAAGTGTCGGAACCGCACTGAGATATTCTGTATACAGGTCTTTATTTTGTGTTGTCAGGGAAGAAATATCTTTTATCGTATCTTTTAACTGTGTTTCCAAAGCTGTGATACATTCTTCCGGGGACATGTCTGTTCCGACATCGGACTGGAGAAGAAAACGATAGTAGTCCTGGCCATTTTCATATTCGCAGAGTCTCTCTTTTGTGCTGTTATCAGATGTAGTATGTTTGCTGCCTGTAGAGACCTGTAAAGCAGTTTTTAAATGCTCATATGCGGGAAATACTTTATTTGTAATGAGTAATCGGTTATTTGCGGTGTAGCTTGCTTTCTGATCTTCACTTAAAGTATCAAGGGAATCCAGACGTTCCTCAAAACTTTCAACGAGAAGATTATTTTCTTCGCTTGCATTTAAAAATTGGTTAATCTGGTCGATAGTATCAGAGATTACAAAATCAGGGCTTACAATATCTGCGTTACGGCGCTCTTCCTCAAAATCAAGAACTTGCGTAAAAAGTTCTGGAATTTGATTTACAAGTGATAAATAATCTTTAATATCTTTTTCGTTGTCAAAACGATATTCGGAAAGAGTTACAGGAATATCCGAAGGTAATCCATCTGCACCGAAAGGAGAAGAATAAAGAATATATTTTTCACTCATAATAGTTTCATTTAGATAATCCTGAAAAATCTGCCAGGTAAGTTTCTGTTCTTTTGTCAGGCTGCTTGTTGGAAAAGTATAAAGTTCTTGAAGAAGTTGTTTTGAACGTTTGCAGTTTTTCTTTGCCGTATCCGAAGAAAGCTCTCCATAAGTGGGAGAGGGTTCCTTTTTAATACCGTAAGAAGACGGATCAGAGAGTTTAAAATGCAAAGTAATTGTGTTTTCGGTAGCGAATTCTTTAAAGCAGGAATCAAGAAACTGGTCAAATTTTTTCTGCTTTGAAGAATTATGTGCACTGGATTGTCCACAACCTGCTAAACTGACTCCGCAAATAAGGATAAGAAGTAGAAAAAACAAGTGGGTAAATAGTGGTTTAGACAATGGTCTGCGATGATTTTTTTTCATAGTCGCCCTCCTTTGATAGCATTTTTATATCGGAAGATAAAAAGTATTTGGTATTATACTATGAATTATACAGGAAAACTATTAGTTTTTCAGAAAAATAACCATAGACGAATATTCGGATTTATTCTATAATAATATGTACGCGCAAAATTACCCTGTAAATACAATTGCTGTATAAATCAGGGATAAAAGATTCTAAGGGTACATTAAGGAAAGTTGACGAACAGATAACAGACCTAATGACACAGGTTGCATAGGAGGTATAATAGATAAATGAGTAAGAAACCATATTACATTACAACTGCAATTGCTTACACATCCGGCAAACCTCATATTGGTAACACATATGAGATTGTTTTAGCAGATGCAATTGCAAGATTTAAGAGAAAAGAAGGCTATGATGTACGTTTCCAGACAGGAACAGATGAACATGGTCAGAAAATCGAGTTAAAGGCAGCAGAAGCTGGAATTTCTCCAAAGGAATTTGTTGATAACACAGCAGGAGAAATCAAGAGAATCTGGGATTTAATGAACACATCTTACGATAAGTTTATCCGTACAACAGATGAGGATCACGAAAAACAGGTTCAGAAGATCTTTAAGAAGCTTTACGATAAGGGTGACATTTACAAGGGACATTATGAAGGAATGTACTGTACACCATGTGAATCTTTCTTCACAGAATCTCAGTTAGTAGATGGCAAGTGTCCAGACTGTGGCCGTCCATGCCAGCCTGCAAAGGAAGAGGCTTATTTCTTCCGTATGAGCAAATACGCTGACCGTCTGATTCAGTATATTAATGATAACCCTGATTTTATTCAGCCAGAATCCCGTAAGAACGAGATGATGAACAACTTCCTTTTACCAGGACTTCAGGACTTATGTGTATCCCGTACTTCTTTCTCATGGGGTATTCCTGTAGACTTTGATCCAAAGCATGTTGTTTATGTATGGCTTGATGCATTAACAAACTATATCACAGGCCTTGGATATGACTGCGATGGTGAAAGTGGAGAATTATTTAAGAAATACTGGCCAGCAGACTTACATCTGATCGGTAAAGATATTATACGTTTCCATACAATTTACTGGCCAATCTTTTTAATGGCATTAGATCTTCCACTTCCAAAACAGGTATTTGGACATCCTTGGTTATTACAGGGTGACGGCAAGATGAGTAAATCCAAAGGTAATGTAATTTACGCAGATGACCTCGTAGATTTATTCGGTGTAGATGCTGTTCGTTACTTTGTACTTCACGAGATGCCATTTGAGAACGATGGTGTAATCACATGGGATCTCTTAGTAGAACGTATGAATTCTGACCTTGCCAATACACTTGGAAACCTTGTAAACCGTACAATTTCCATGTCTAATAAATACTTTGGCGGAGTTGTAGCTAACAGTGGAGTGACAGATGGATTTGATAAGAATCTTATGGACGTAGCATTAGATACAAAGCATAAAGTAATAAAATGTATGTCTAAGCTCAGAGTTGCAGATGCTATGACAGAAATCTTTAACTTATTTAAACGTTGTAACAAGTACATTGATGAGACAATGCCATGGGCTTTAGCAAAAGATCCTGCAAAACAGGACAGACTTGCTACAGTTCTTTACAATTTAGTAGAAAGCATTACAATCGGTGCTTCTTTACTTTCTCCATTTATGCCAGAAACGGCAGAAAGAATTTTTGCACAGCTTAATTCTTCCGAAAGAACTATGGACGAACTTGAAATGTTCGGTCTTTACGAATCTGGAAAGAAAGTAACAGACAAGCCAGAAATCCTTTTTGCAAGACTTGATGCAAAAGAAGTACAGGCAAAAGTAGACGAGATGAATGCTTCAAGACAGGCTCCAGCTGAAGAAGAGAAAAAAGATGACGAACCAGTAATCGACATCGAACCAAAAGAAGAAATCACATTTGATGATTTCGAAAAAATGCAGTTCCAGGTTGGTGAAATCATTGCCTGCGAAGAAGTAAAGAAGTCTAAAAAGCTTCTCTGCTCCCAGGTTAAGATTGGCAGCCAGGTAAAACAGATTGTTTCTGGTATCAAAGCTTATTATAAACCAGAAGATATGGTCGGTAAGAAAGTTATGGTACTTGTGAACTTAAAACCAGCCAAATTAGCAGGAGTTCTCTCTGAAGGAATGTTACTTTGTGCTGAAAATGATAAGGGTGAATTAGCTCTTGTAACACCAGATAAAGATATGCCAGCAGGTGCTGAAATCTGTTAATTATACTTATTTATTCTCTAGTTTATAAGTAAACAAATGAATTGACAACCAGATTTTGGTATGCTATGGTTTAAGATATAAAATGATTGTAAGACATTAAGGAGGTTTACACATGAAAAGTACAGGCATTGTAAGAAGGCTTGACGAACTTGGAAGAATTACTTTACCGATCGAATTACGTCGTAACTTTGATGTGAACGAACGCGATCCTCTTGAAATATTTGTAGATGACGATAAGATTATTTTAAAGAAATATAATCCTGCAGATATTTTTACTGGAGAAGATATGGATGATCTGATTGACTACAAAGGAAAGAAAGTCTCAAGAAAATCTATCATTGAATTAGCTAAACTTGCTGGATTCGAAATTACTGAAGCGTAATTTTTTGGATCATTTCAATAAAGACAAACAAAAGGTATGGGAATTGATATTATTTTCCCATACCTTTTTTGTTGATATATTTTTATTCCTCTTCCAACAACTGCTGATAAATCTCTCTCTTACCAACACCTCGATCTTTGGCTACCAGTTTCATCGCTTCTTTCTTTGAATATCCCTGATCCATATAACGGTTCATATGCTCTGACAATGGAATCTTTAGAAATTCTTCCTGACTCTCTTCTTTTAATTCTTGAAATGATTTTCCTTCTATTATCATCACACATTCGCCTTTTGGCGGATTTTCTCTATGACAGGCAAGGATTTCCCCAAGCGTTGATTTAAAAATGCTCTCATGCTTCTTTGTGAGTTCTCTGCATAATGTCATGGATCTGTCTCCGAGCACTTCATGTAGTTCTTCCAAAGTCCTTACTAAACGATGTGGTGCTTCATAAATGATAATAGATCTTGTCTCATTTTCCAGAGAATCAAGAATCTGTTTTCTTTCTTTTTTATCTGATGGAAGAAATGCTTCAAAACAAAATCTTCTTGTTGGCTGCCCAGAGATGATCAGTGCATTGATCAACGCACATGCTCCCGGTAATGCAGTAACTGTGATTCCTGCTTCATGGCACTGTCTTACCAATTCTTCTCCTGGATCTGAAATTCCCGGTGTCCCAGCATCTGTAATGAGTGCGATATCTTTTCCTTCCTGCAACTGCTTTACAAGAACTTTTGCTTTCTCCACACGATTATACTCATGATAGCTTGTCATCTTTGTCTTAATTTCAAAATGATTTAATAATTTGATACTGTGCCTTGTGTCTTCCGCTGCGATCAGATCAACTTCTTTTAATGTGTTTATCACACGAAAAGTAATGTCTTCCAGATTACCAATCGGTGTCGCACACAAATATAATGTTCCACTCATGCTTATTCCTCCGGATTCATTCCATAAATCTTATAAATTTCTTCTGTGTATTTTCCTTCTTTTTGATAAACGATCAATGGAGGCTCAACTGTCATTCTTGACTTTCCGCCTTTTACTGCTTCTAATAAAAATATATTCGGTTCTTTATCAATGTATGGATGCACAAAACGGATTCTTTTTGGCTCTAATCCATCCTTAGACAACTGGCATAAAATCTCTGACAATCTGAATGTTCTGTGTACCAGAAACAGCTTTCCTTTATTCTTTAAAAGCTTTTTAGCTGCTGCCGTGATATCCGCAAATGTACAAAGTATCTCATGTCTTGCGATTGCTTTCGTCTCCGACGGATTCTTAAGTCCATGCTGTCCGATCATATATGGTGGATTTGATGTGATCGTGTCAAAACTATCATGCGAAAAAATCGCAGAAGCCTCTTTGATATCACCCTCTACGATCTCTATCTTATCTTCTAAATGATTTAATTTGACACTTCTTGCCGCCATCTCCGCCATCTCTGGCTGTATTTCAAGTCCTGTAAGATGAACAGCCTTCGTCTTTGCCTCCATCAAAATTGGGAGGATTCCAGTCCCCGTACCGAGGTCTAGAACTCTCCCACCATTCTTAACTTGTGCAAAATCTGATAAAAGAACCGCATCCATTCCAAAACAAAATCCCTGTTCTTTCTGGATGATCTGATAACCATTGATCCCAAGATCATCAATTCTTTCTCTTTCCATGTCCTTTATTACATCCTTGATTCTTATTATTGCATCCTTTGCTGCACCCCTGACATCCTTGTGGCTTTTTCTTTCTCATCAGAAGATCATCAATCTTATATTCCTGGATTTCTTTATCTCCATTCTCATCTTCCACGATCAGTTTTACCTTCTGTCGAAGTACATCTACTCTCTGAACTTCTCCAACTACGCCATCTTTTGTCTTTAATTTCTCACCAACATTTGGAAGCTTACTGTTTAAATACTCATATGTTTCCTGTTCATTCTTAAGACAGCACATCAATCTTCCGCAGACTCCTGAAATCTTTGTCGGATTCAGTGACAGATTCTGCTCTTTGGCCATCTTGATAGAAACAGGTGCAAACTCAGATAAAAATGTATTACAGCATAATTTTCTTCCACAGATTCCCATACCACCAAGCATCTTGGCTTCATCTCTGACACCGATCTGTCGTAATTCAATTCTTGTCCTGAACACTGCTGCCAGATCCTTTACAAGTTCACGAAAATCAACTCGTCCATCTGCCGTAAAGTAAAATAATACTTTATTATTATCAAATGTATATTCTGTTGATACAAGCTTCATATCAAGCTCATGCTCCTTGATCTTATCAAGGCAGATCTTATATGCTTCTTTTTCTTTCTCTCTATTCTTCGCTGCCCTTTCTTCATCTTCTTTGGTTGCGATTCTTAAAACAGGTTTTAATTCATCTCCGATGCATTTTTCCTTTACCTGTCTTCTCTCAGAAACGACTGATCCAAATTCAATTCCTCTGGCAGTTTCCACAATCACGTGGTCTCCTGACTTTACCTGAAATTCCTTTGGATTAAAGAAATATATCTTTCCTGCAGTACGAAATCGCACTCCAATTACTTCTACCATACTTTACCATTCTCCTTTATCGTCACAAGCAGCATTTCGATTGCCACTTCAAAATTAACATTCGCGATCAGTCGCCTTCTAGCCTTTTCTACTTCATCAAGAATATGACTGATTCCCTCAAATGAAATATAAATCTCCTGATCTTTTAGCTGACGGTATTTATCTTTAAATACAAGTTGATTTAAAGATCCTGTTGTCTTAAGAATCAGCATATCTCGATACCATACCATAATGATATCAAGGAAATCATAAATCTCATTCTTATATTTTGTCAGACTCTTCGCATACGATACAACTTCATAAATCTCCATACTCTTCATATGAGTGATCACGTTCATTGTATCATTCAGCATATCTTTAAATTCTTCTGTATCCAGTACATGCAATGCACGTCCAATATTCCCAAGTGAAAATGCTGCTGCAAATGCGATATCTGCATGACTTGCCCCTGTATTGGCTTTTAGATAATCTTCAATTTCGCTTTCTCTGACACTTCCTAATGTCATGGACACACATCTTGAGAGGATCGTATCTAACAATCTATCCTTATTGTTTGTTAATAGAAGAATCACTGCATATGCAGGTGGTTCTTCTAATGTCTTTAATAAGGCATTCTGCGCTCCTGCATTCATTCTATCCGCATCATCAATGATATAAATCTTATAATCTCCGCTATACGGTTTAATATCGATCGTCTCATTGATCCCTTTTCGAATATCATCAACTCTGATTTCATACTTTTCATGAGTAATATAAATGACATCTGGATGATTTAATGAATCCACCTGCTTACATGCTGCACATTCTCCACATCCATCTTTGTGTTCGCACAGAAGTGCCTTCGCAACTGCCTTTGCGATCATCATCTTTCCGCTTCCATCTTCGCCACTTAATAAATAGGCATGGGAAACTTTTCCCGTCTTGATTGCTTCTTCAAAATGAGAAATTATTTTTTTATGTCCTATAATTGCATCAAAACTCTTCATACTACATCACCCTTTACCATGAAATTTTTTGTTGACCTGTGAAACAATCTTCTGATGAATCTCTTCGATCGTCAGACTTCCGTCAACAGTATAGATTCTATCTGGATGCAGGCTCGCAAGTTGTCTGTATCCTTCAACAACCTTCTTATGAAAATCAATTGTCTCGCTTTCCATTCGGTCCAGCTCTGCCTGTTTTTTCTTTCTTGAAATACCAGCTTCTGCATCCAGATCGATCATAATCGTCAGATCTGGCATCGTATCTCCGATTGCAAATTGATTTACTTTGTAAACAAGATCAATTCCCATTCCTCTGGCAATTCCCTGATAGACTGCAGATGATTCCACAAATCGATCACAGATTACGATCTTTCCATCTTCTAATGCCGGACGAATGACTTCTTCGATCAATTGAGCTCTGGCAGCTGCGTAAAGCAGTAATTCCGTCATATGTCCCATCTCAGTAAATTCTTTGTTAAGGATCACATTTCTTACAGCCTCACTGATCGGTGTTCCGCCAGGTTCTCTACATACTATTATATCATAACCTTTGTCAGATAAGTAGTCTCTTAGTAATTCTATTTGTGTTGTTTTTCCAGCTCCATCTGGTCCTTCAACGGTCAAAAATAATCCCATATTTATATCCTCTCATCTATTTATTATATATATTTTATGATCATTCAGTCCTATCACTTTCATATTATATTGCTCATACTGTCTGATCTTATCGATCACATACTTATCGATCACTTCTCCAGGCACAACAAGTGGAATTCCTGGTGGATACAAAAAAATAAATTCCGCTGCAATCTCATCTTTTGCATCATCATAATCAATCTGTATTCGATCTTTTGTTGCAGCTTCTTCTGGTTTTAACATCTTTTTATTTTGATGAAAATCATTTTCCAAAAATAAATACTCTGTATTCTTTTTTGTGATCTCACTGTCGATCTCTTTTAATGCCTGATACAATCTATCGTACCCTTCTTGTGTATCGCACACACTTGTCATTGCGATCACATAATAAAGTTCTGACATTTCCATCTCTAAATGATAGTTGTCTCTTAAAATCTCAAATAGTTCTTCTCCAGATATTGTCGTGTCTTTTACCGAAAACACAAGTTTTCCAATATCATCCGTTGGTACTAGTTTGATATATTTTAATTCTTCTAGTTTTTCACGTAGTATCCACAATTTTTCGTAATATTGTTGAAAATATCCACGATTTTCATTACATATGTGGATACATTGTTCAATTGATGCTATCAACACATAGGATGGGCTGCTGCTCTGAAATATTGACAATTTCTTTTGCATCATTTCTCTTGTGACACAATCTGTGCACAAATGAAGTAATCCCGTTTGCGTAAATGCGGGCAATGTCTTGTGCAGACTTTGTATCACAATGTCTGCTCCGCTATTTGCTGCACTCTCTGGAAATGCCTCATGATAAATAAAATGAGCCCCATGAGCTTCATCTACGATCAATGGTATATTATTTCGATGCAGAACATCTGATATTCCTTCGATATCTGATACTCTTCCTTCATATGTTGGTGAAACAAGGACCATTGCCTTAATTGAAGTTTCTTTTGTTATGATATTTTCTATCTGTTCCTTCG
>ENA-OPVT01002041-OPVT01002041.1-human-gut-metagenome-genome-assembly--contig:-NODE-2041-length-11447-cov-2.194171_pt1 | contig 11447 bp, 7 predicted proteins | sample MGYA00241499_ERZ501990 | MGnify/ENA primary metagenome ERZ501990 (study PRJEB25962, sample SAMEA2042104) | human gut metagenome | biome: human gut; feature: human-associated habitat; material: faeces...
TGCGCGGCGACGCAGCAGCACAATGGGACGAACACTGCCGGCCAGCAGGTTGCGCTCAATGCCATCGATATGACACAGGCGCTCGGCGTCGGCAAGGCCGCACACCATAACGGCGAGCGGCTTATTGCTGCGACGCTTGCGACGGCGCAACTCGCACACCGCCTGTTCGTTGGTGGCATCGCAGGCCAGGTGGAATCCGCCCAGACCCTTGATGGCGACGATGCCGCCGCCAGCCAGCAGCTCGACGCAGCGTTCGATGATGGCATCGCTGGCCTCGCGCCACGTAATATGCGGTCCGCAATCAAAGCAGGCATCGGGCTGCGCGTGAAACCGCCGATCGAGCGGGTCGGCATACTCTGCGGCGCAGGTGGGGCACATGGGAAAGCGATCCATCGAGGTGGCCGCTCGGTCATAGGGCAGCGAGCGAATGATGGTAAAGCGCGGTCCGCAATTGGTGCAGTTGATAAAGGGATAGTGAAAGCGTCGGTCGGCGGGGTCGAACAGCTCGCGCAGGCAGTCGTCGCATGTGGCGATGTCGGGCGAGATGAGCAGTTTGATCCTGCGACGCCACAATGCGAAAACCCTGCTCGTTGGCGGCGTCCCAGTTGCCGGGTGCTAGGTCCACAACCTCGACATGCTCCACGCGAGACGCCGCGGGCGCATGCTCGGAAAGCGCGTCGACAAATTCGTCGAGTGCTCTGCCAAGAGCGTGCGCCTCGATATGCACGCCGTCGCCCGCGTTGAGCACCCAGCCGCAAATGCCGTGTGCCATGGCCTCGCGATACACAAACGGTCGCATGCCGACGCCCTGCACAATGCCCGTTACATGGATATGCACATGTCGCATGCGACCCTCCTTCGTTGAAATGTGTGCTGTTACAGCCCCAGGCTCTGCTCGGTGGCGGCGCAGGTGAGCTCGCCGTGTTTAACGCCGCGCAGCCCCAGCAGACGGTCGGCCAGCTCGTAGACACGTTCGCCGCGACCCTTAAGCGCCAGAATCTCCAGGCAGTTGTGGTGATCCAGGTGCACGTGCATAGTCGATACGATCTCGTCGGTGTAGTCGTGCTGCACCTCGTCCAGGCGGCGCGTCAGGTCGCCGGTGTGATGGTCGTAAATCATAGTGAGCGACCCGATGACCTGCTCGTCGGGCGTTCGCATCTGCTCCTTGGCAATGGAGGCGCGAATCAGGTCGCGCACGGCCTCGGAGCGGTTGGCCACGTCACCGCGGCGTGCGATCTGCTCGTCAAAGCGGCGCAGCAGGTCGTCGGGCGCGGTGACCGAAAAACGGACCAGCTCGGAGGCGGAGCCGCTGCAACGGCAGCCCGCGTCGCCGGTCGGTCCGTGCGAATGCTCGTGCCCGCAGGTGTGCTCGTGCTCGGCCACGCTACACCAGCTTTACGGAGCCAACGGAGTTGTGGTCGGCCTCGATGGCCTCCTCGTAGCCCTCGAGTGCGTCGTGCGCCTCGTGGAGCGCCGCCATGGCGGCCTCGAGCTTGGCACCAATGCGCTCCATATCAAAGTTCTCGGTTGCATGCAGCAGCTGATGGCTCCACTCGTGGGCGAGCTCGATCGTGTCGTCGACCTGCTTGACGCTCATGGCAAGCTGGCTCATGTTCATTCCGACGTCATGCATGGGAAATCTCCTTTTGTACGGGTCTATTCGGTGGTTCAGATTCTACTACGCCCGCTTTGCGCATCGCCGCATAAGAAAACGGGTGCGAGTCCGTCTGACCCGCACCCGTTCACTGGGGGCTGTTTGTGATTACCATACTATCCGTGGTCGCGGGCGCAGCACCCGGCTCTCCGGTGAGCGGCACAAAACCGCTCATGGACGGCAGCACATGACCGGCGTATTACAGGTGCTTCTCAAGCAGCGCCTGCAGCCTGGCCTTGGGCAGCGCGCCAACGGAGCGGTCGATTTCCTCGCCGTTCTTAAAGACAACCAGCGTGGGGATGCTCATAACGCCAAACTTCATGGCCAGGTCCTGATTGTCGTCGACGTTGCATTTGGCGACGGCGAGTTTGCCGGCCAGTTCGTTGGCCACTTCGTCAACAATGGGCGAGAGCGAGCGGCAGGGACCGCACCACGGTGCCCAAAAATCAACCAGCACGGGAAGGCTGCCGTTAACGACGGAATCGAAGTTCTCGGGGGTAATCTGCTTAATGTCAGCCATGGTGACCTCCATAGTGCGACGCGGCTCGGCCGCGTAAAACTCAGTACGACCGTGCTTATACCCAACGGCCCGCAAAGCAAGCACTCGCGGTCGGCTCTTTTATATAATGGTGGGCACGCAAACGATTGGAGAGCGCATGCCCACGTCACAAAGCCAGAAAAAAGAAGCCATCGCCCAGGCGACCGAGCAGGAGCTCGCATCGCTCGCGGACCGCGGCGTGCGTATCGCAGGAAATGCGTGCTCGCCGATTGTGCTGGTAAAAGGTGATTTAGACGATGCCGAGCGTGCGGGCGGCGAGCTGGCTGCCGGTCCGGACGGTGCTGCGCTGCGCAAAGCGCTCGGCGCCATCGGCTACGCGCCAGAGGATTTTTGCGTGCTGGCAAGTGTTGCCGGCGCGGGCGATGGGGCGGTTGCGACAGGCGAGGGCCTGCCGTGCGAGCTGTTCCGCGAGGCGCTCGAGGCCTTGGACCCCGAGGCGGTCCTGCTGTTAGACGATCGCGCGGCCGATACCATGCGCGAGACCTATGCCGACATGCTCGTGGCAATCGACGACTTCGATACCGCCATGCTCAAGCCCGGCTTGGTCGCCCATGTGCAGGGTCGTCGCGTGCTCGCGCTCGACGGTTTTGAGGCGGCGCTCACTGACAAAGCCGCCAAGCAGCGCATGTGGGCATACATCAAGCAGCTGACCCCGGCAGCCGCGCCGCTGTAGCAGACCGGAGCCGGCAAGGCGGCCCTGACGGGTCGAGTGCGGCGCCGACTTGTCGCGCCCTTACATCACGGCGCGAAGCTCAAACCGGTCGCCGTTGATGCGAAACTGGCAGTTGCCGTTCATGCGTTCGACGGCAAGCTTAATGCTCTTGGTTCCAAAGCCGTGTCCGGTGTGCCCGGCTACGGGCATGCCGTCGACCATGCGCGGCGGGCGCCCAAACGTGTTGGAGACCAAAAGGAGCAGCTGCCCGTCCTCGCAACGCAGGTCCAGATCGACAAATCGCTTGCCCTGGGGAGCGGCGCTTGCGGCGACGATGGCGTTGTCCAGGGCGTTTGAGAGCACGCTAAACAGATCGACGTCGGCTACATGGACGCTCTCGGGCACGGCAGCGCGCAAATCGGCGGTGATGCCGTTTCGGTTGATATCGGAGCTAAATGACGAAAGCACGATATTGACCGTGTCGTTGGCGCAGTAGCGGCGCACGGCGGTGCGGTCGTTCGTCTCGCAGAGCTCGTCGATGCGCTCGAGTGCCTCGTCGATGCGGCCCTCTTCGATCAAAGCCGCAAGGCCGCGCAGGAAGTGTCGCATGTCATGGCGGAGGACCGAAAGCTCACGTCCAGATTGGCGCCAGGCCTCGAGTTCCTTGATGGCCGCGCTGTCGCGGGTCGCAAGCATCCAGCGCTCGCGCTCGGCGGTTTCCTTTGCCTCGTATTCGCGCAGATACACAGCAAGAAACATAAGGTAGAACGCGCAAAGCGCAAACGCCAAAAACTCAACCGTCACCACGGAGCCCGAGTGGAAGAGCGTGGTGTAGACGTTGGTGGCGTAGTCAAAGATGTAATAGACGAGCGGCAGGATGAGCAGAATCTCGAGCTCGGTGGGGGTTTTGACCGCCAAGCGCGGACCGATGTCGCTTGCCCAATGCAGCAGGATCGCAAAGACGACGGCCGTGGTGATAATGCGTGCCACGTAGTACGCGATTTGCGAGTCGGTGGCGGTGAGCGCGGCGATGCCCATCCAGTTGCTGAACTGGCAGCTCAGGTAGGCACTGGTAACGCCCAGCATAACGAGCAGCGGGCTCAGGCGATAGCGCGCGTACAGATAGATGACGAGCGGCAGATGCACGACGAGCGGATATGCCTGACGGGCGAAAAGCTCGCCGCCGACGGCATTGGCGAGGCCGAATGCGCATCCGGTTACGGCGCTGACCATCATGAGCTCAAGCGCATGACGCCGGTTGATCTCGATGCCGCAGAGCGCCGCCGAGGCAAAAACGCCAAAAAGCAGGGTCGTTGCGTGGTGGGTTGCCCAAAGCATCATCTCGGTCGTGGGGAGCATTAGTGCCTCCCGCCCTCGAACCGTGCCGCAAAGTAGGCATCTTGGAAACCCTGCTTGCAGCTGCGCGCCAGCGGGATGCAAGCGCCCGAGCGCATGACGATATCCGTGCGGTTGAAGTGGTCGATATTGCGCAGGTTGACCTGGTAGCTGCGGTGACACTTAAAGAAGCTCGCGTTTTTGGCTAGCTGGTCCTCGATGTTGCGGAACGGCTCGAGCGCCTCGATATCGCGCCCATCGCGCAGGTGGAACACCACGTGCTTGTTGCGGGCCTCGGCATATTCGATATCGGACAGGCGCAGGGCATGGTAGCCAAAGGACGTTTTGGTTACGAGCTCATCGGTCGCGGCGGGCCGCATGCTCGAAAGCTCGCCGAGCAGTTGCGCCAGGCGTTCGTACGCTACGGGCTTGAGCAGGTAGTCGAAGGCGCGGACCTCATAGGACTCCAGCGCGAACTCGGGCGACGAGGTGAGGAATACCAGGCGCACGGCGGTATCGGATTGGCGCAGCTCCCGCGCGGTGTCCATGCCGTTGACGAGCGGCATGATCATGTCGAGCAGAATGATGTCGGCGCGCGATGCGGCATGGCGGGCCAGCAGGTCCTCGCCGCGCGTGACGAGCGCAACGTCGACTGCCGTGCCCGTTTCGGTCGACCAGCGGTCGATCATCCGGTGCAGTCTATCTAGAAAAGCGACGTCGTCGTCGCAGGCGATAATCTTGAGCATTCGAGCCCCCTTAGTAGTTCGATTTTGCCACATTGGGTGCGCGCCGCCCGCGGAGGCGTGTCCCATTTGCGCCCCAAGGCGTGCAACTCGCGCCAAGCGGCAGGGCGTCAGTTTTGACGACCGCACAATACTCCATGGATACACACGTCAATCGATGCCGGCGGTCGGACGGGGAATCATGCCGGCCGCCGGCGCCAGGCGATAACGAACATTGCGAAAGCATAGGGGTAAGGGGAGCTGTGATGAGGGAGAAAAAGATGGGGATGCGCAGACTTGCTGCTTGCGTGCTGGCTGCAGCGCTGGCGCTTGGGGGTGCGGTGACGACGCTCGCCACGCCTACGGTAGCGGAGGCGTATCCGTCCGCCGCGATCAAACCGAAGCACCTGAAAAGCGAGCTTTCGTATGGCGAAAGTGATGTAATCCAACTTTCCGGCGGCAAAGACTATCGGTTTGCCGGCACGGTTGATATCGACCACTATGAGGTCGAGGGCGGCACCAAGGAGAATCCGACCCGCCTATATTTCACCGACAGCTCGTCTCTGGGCGGTCCGCTGACCGTCAAGCGCGACCTTACGTATTCGCAGCACCCCCTCTTTGTGCTTAAGGGCGGTTATGTCGAGTTCATCGGTGATTCGGGCGCCTCGACCGAGGTCCGCTGCGATGGAAAAACGTTTTTGAGCGATAGCAACGATTACGAAGCGCGTGGAGGTGTCGATAAGCCGAATACGGGCAAGAGCCTCAACCTTTCCGTGAAAAACCTCAAGCTTGTTTCAAGGACCGATAACAAAGATACCGTTCGGGCAATCACGCTCTATGGAACCATGGGTGCGGGGGAGACGGCCAGCTTCACGAACGTGAATGTCAGCGGCTGGAAATGCTGCAAGAACAACGCATTCAAGGTTGACCAGGGTAATGAAATTTACGAAGCCTCGCCGGCGCCTGTGACTATCAGAGGCAGCCAGGTCGCGGTGGATGCAATGTTTGTCAACTGCACGTTTAAGAATAATAGTGATGACTGCGTCGGCGCCTTGAGCGTGGTCGGGCGGTCGAAGACTCCAAAAGTTACGTTGAACGGCTGCACGTTCGAAAACAACAGTCAGAGAATGATTGCATGCGACGAGATGAAGGTTGAGAGCGGTCATGTGCATGCGGGCAATATCGGCGTCAAAAATGCCATAGTTGCTCTGAATAACTGCAGTATTCGTTCAACAAATAACACGTCATGGAATGGACCCTGCTCTTATATGTTCAAGGTGTGGGATATTCAGTATCAGATGCACATGACGAGTGCCATTGCGGTGGCAAAGGATGCGTCGTGCACCATAAACGGTACGGTTATCGACGATTCGTTCGTGTTCCCCTCTGATTATTTCAACGGTCGTGACATAAGCGGTCAGGACGAGAAACGCTGCGCGGTTTACGCTCTTGGTTCTGTGACGCTCGCCGGCAACACCAAGGTCACTACGGTCAAGGCGAAGGGTGTCGACGCATCCGAAATCGGCAGCTACGGTAAGGTTCATGTCGATAAGTCTTTTACGGGCGAAGCTGCCCTGTCTGTCGACGATTCCAAGTTCGATTCCGAATCCAATAAGCAGCACTACTACTATGAATATGTGAACCTCGGCACGAGCGATCTTTCGCAGGAGGATCTCGCGAGCAGGCTCAAGCTTGCCAACGCTGACCTTGCGTACGACGTTACCGATGGCAAGGTCAAGGTCATCCATCGCAAGCACGAGCACGAGTGGACCTATTCCGCCAACAAGGATGGGTACAGCATCGCGGCTACGTGCAACGGACAGTATGAGGCCTCACACTGTGTCTACTCCAGGGACGGCGAGACGATCTCGCTGATGTCGTCCAAGAGCGGCGACCTGAGCTTTATCTACAACGGCAAACAGCGCGACGCCGTGCTTGCTACGACTAAGCCGTCTCAAAAGGACAATGCTGTAGCCCAAGGCAAGGTAAAGATTGTGAGCGCACGCTTTTACCGTTACGTGGATGAGAATGACGCCGTGGGCATCGAGATGGAAGGGTCGCAGCCGTGCGATGCGGGTACCTATCGCGTGGAGGCGACGGTTGCTATCGAGGGCCAGAATGATGTTACGCTCAAACGCGTGTTCAAGATCAACCCTGCCTCGCTTGCGGAGAAGGACTCCAACCGCAAGGATCTTTGCAAGGTCGAAATCATTGGCTACGACAAGCTGAAGGATAACGTGAGGTTCAGCAACGGTGACGTGCTCAACGACGTTCCGTCTTATAAGTGGACGGGTGAGGAGATAACGCCTCGCATTAAGGTGACGTATAAGCTTGGTGACGAATGGATTGAGCTTAAAGAGGGCGTCGATTTCGAACGCCTCGCTTGGGGCGAATCGGTTTCGGAGAAAGATCCAGGTGCGTACCGGAGCCAGCTCTGGGGCCTGGGAAACTTCGCATCCTACGAGTCAATTTACTCCTGCAAGTTTTTCTACTGGAGCATCTACGGCACGCAGTTCGAGAATGTTCAGGCCAAGGGCTTTGACGGCACCTATGATGGCAAGGCTCACTCGCCATCGGTGACGGTCGACAACGCCCCCGAGGGCATGCAGATCGAATATAGCGTCGATGGTGGCTTGCTGTACGAAGACCGAATCCCCTCCTATACCAATGTCACGCGCGATGTCTACGACAACGTGTGTGCCGAGACAATTAAGTACCGCATTACCGCACCCGACTACGTGCCGGTGGAGGGCGAGCTTAAGATTAAGATTGCCCCCGCCGATCAGGCCGCTCCCAAGGACGTCAAGACGACGGCCGCGACCGGGCATGCCTTGGCGGATGGCAGCATCGACGGGATTGATAACACCTACGAATGGAAAGCCGAGGCCGCCAGCGACTATCAGTGGATTGCCGAAGGCGAGACGTCGGTTAAGAGCCTCGTCGCTGGCAAATACAGCGTTCGCCTTAAGGCCGACCGTAACCATAACGCCTCCGAGGCCCTGACGGTTGAGGTCAAGGACGGCCCTAAGAAGGCCGACGGTAGCGGTTGGAAGCACGACGACGCCGAACACTGGAACACCTGCACCTGTGGCAAGGAGGACGTTGACCGCGCAAAGCATGACTTTGAGTGGGTCGTCGACCAGGTCGCTACGGCTGATAAGCCCGGTTCCAAGCATGAGCGCTGCAAGACGTGCGGCTACGAGCGCGAGTCTGTCGAGATCCCCGCCTTCGGCATCAAGGGCTACTCGGGCACCTACGATGGCGAGTGGCACGGCGTGACGGTTGACACCAATACCGTCGCATCTATCCAGTACCGCATGAAGGGCGATACGCTGTGGCTCGAAACGACTCCGAGCATCCGCGATGCCGGCACCAAGACCTTCGAGTTCAAGGCAAAGCTCGTGTCTGGTGAGTCCTGCAAGGGCGAAGTCGAGCTTAAGGTCGATCCCTGTCCGGTGACGGTGAAGCCCAAGGATGCTTCAAAGGTGTACGGTTATGACGATCCGAACTTTAAACTCGAGGCTGTTGAGGGCACGATCCCCAATGGCGAGTCGCTCTCTTGGCTCAAGATTCACCGTGAGCCCGGCGAGAACGTGGGCACCTATAAGCTGACGATTGAGCAGCGCGAGCCCCTCAACACGGTGGACAAGATCAGGCAGGGTAACTATGAACTGACGCTTCTCCAGACCGGCACGTTCGAGATCACCAAGCGCCAGATTGGTGTTGGCTGGACGGTCGGAACGTATACCTATAACGGCAAGCCTCAGGGTCCCAAGGTCACGGTCAGCAATGTTGCCGAGGGTGACGAGGGCAAGGTCTCCTATGAGGTCGAGAACGCGACGGGCATCGATGCCGGTAGCTATCCGGCAAAGGTGACGGGCCTCGCCGGTGACCCCGAGGTCATCAAGAACTATGCCCTTCCTACCGAAAACCTTGAGTATACCTACACGATTTATAAGGCCGAGCAGGAGAAGCCTCAGGGCCTGAAGGCTACCGCCGAAACCATCCGTGGCAAGTGCGACGGCAAGATCGAAGGCGCGCACGGCGGCGTTGCCTACCGCCTGTTCCGCACCGAAGCCGGGGACGCCGATGGCGAGACCATGGTTTCCGAAGACGGTAAGATCGAGAATCTTGCCGCTGGCGACTACCAGGTTTGGTATGCCGAGACCGATAATTACCTGCCGTCCACGCCTGTGGAAGTGCATGTCGGCAAGGGCAAGTACCTGAACGTCAGCCTTTCCGAGAAAAATGACGCGTACTCGATAGTGTGGCATAGCCCGAACAGGCTGCAGTGGCACGAAAGCGTGGAGTTCTCGGTAAAGATCTCCGATGGCTACTACGCGGGCGACGACTTTGCTGTCAAGGCAAACGGCGTGCTTCTCGAGAAGAACGAGGACGGAAGGTTCGTCCTGAGCGATGTCGAGGAGAATACCGCCATCACGGTCGAGGGTGTGCACAAGCACGAGGCCGTGAACGATAAGTGGCTCTCCGACGATAACGCGCACTGGCACGAGTGCACCTGCGGCGAGAAGATCGACGAGGCTGCGCACACCTTTGAGTGGGTTGTCGACAGGGCGCCCACGGCAACCGAGGCTGGCTCCAAGCATCAGCAGTGCACGGTCTGTGGACATGCGTTGCCTGCAGTCGAGATTCCGGCTGCCGCTATCGTTGGCTACTCCGGCGAGTACGACGGTGCGTATCACACGGTCGATGCGACGAGACTGCCCGAGGGCGCGACGGCCCAGTACAGCGCCGATGGCAAGAACTGGTCTCCCGAGGCCCCCAAGATCAAGGACGTCGGCACACTGACTGTTTCCTATAAGGTGACGATCGACGGTGTGAAGGCCGAGGGTGAGGTTACGCTCGAGGTCAAGCCGCGCGCGATTACGGTCACCGCCCAGGACGATTCTAAGACCTACGGCGAGGCTGACCCCGTGTTTACGTGGGATGTCACTTCTGGCAAACTCGTCGCGGGCGAAACGCTTCAGGGCCTCGAGATCGAGCGCGAAAATAACGACAACGTGCGCGACGGCGGCTATGCTCTGCAGCTAACGCAGCCCGAGGGTGCAAACCCCAACTACAGCATCACGTTCGTCGACGGCACGTTCACCATCAACCAGCGTCTGCTCACTGTGACATGGGGCACCACCGAGTTCACCTATGACGGCAATGAGCACTGCCCTGTGGCCACGCTCGGCAATGTTATCGGCAATGATGACCTCGGCGCGACCGTCGAGGGCTCTCAGACCGAGGTCGGCACCTCTTATAAGGCGACCCTTGCCGAGCTGACGGGCAAGGCTGCTGGCAACTACGTGTTGCCTTCCGATGGCTTGACCTGCGAGTTCTCCATCAAGAACGCCGCGCAGGACGCGCCGGTGGTTCAGACCACCGCCGAGACCGTGAGCGGCAAGAAGGACGGCAAGATCACGGGCGTCGACGCCACCATGGAGTGGCGCGCTCAGGGCGCCGAGTACCAGACCGTGGGCAAGGGCGTGACCGAGCTCAAGGATCTCGCCGCCGGCGTGTACGAGGTGCGCTACCAGGCTAAGGCCAACTACGACGCCTCTGCCGTTACCGAGGTTACCGTGAAGGCTGGTCGCAAGCTGGTCGTGGGACTGCCGACCACCCAGGAGGGCTACTCGCTCACCTCGACGGCAACCGAGCTCGACTGGCACGGCTCCGCAACGCTCACCATGAGCATCGACAGCGCGTACTTTGCGGGCAAGGACTACGTCGTCAAGGTCAACGGCACGTCCGTTAAGCTTTCCGCCAAGGGCACCTATGAGCTCAAAGATGTCGAGGGCGATGTGAATGTGACGGTCGAGGGTGTCCTCAAGCATGAGCCCGACGGCTCCGGCTGGGCGCACGACGCCAAGAACCACTGGCATGTCTGCCGCTGCGGCGAAGTCCTCGACAAGGCCGAGCATACCTTTGAGTGGGTCGTCGATACGCCGGCGACCACGGGCAAGAAGCACCAGGAGTGCACCGTCTGCCGTGAGAAGGGCAAGTCCGAGGAGATCGCGATTCTGACACCCGAGATCATCGACGGCAAGGGCCAGACGATGGTGGTCGACGCCGCCAAGGACCTGAGCTTCCGCTCGAGCGCGCCGATTGAGTTCTTCCAGAAGGTGCTGGTCGACGATAGGGAGGTCGCCGCCGAGAACTACGTGCTCACCGAGGGCTCTACGATCGTGACGCTCAAGGCGAGCTTCCTAAAGACGCTCGGCGTGGGCGAACACAAGCTGAGCGTGGTTTCGGCTACGGGCACTGCCGAGACGACCTTCACCGTTGCCGAGGCTGCCAAGCCCGCTCCTGGCCAGATCACCACGACTACGACCACCACGACTACGACTTCCAAGCCTAAGAAGAAGGCTGGCAAGGAGGCGTTGCCTGAGTCCGGCGACAGCGCGTACGTCATGGCTGGTGCCGTGCTCGCTGCCGGTGTGGCAGTCCTGCTGCTGGCGTGGGCCATGAAGCGCCGCGCTTAACCGCATGCCAGTCCCCAGCGGGTCCGGATCGAGCAAT
>ENA-OPVT01002044-OPVT01002044.1-human-gut-metagenome-genome-assembly--contig:-NODE-2044-length-11436-cov-1.732273_pt1 | contig 11436 bp, 10 predicted proteins | sample MGYA00241499_ERZ501990 | MGnify/ENA primary metagenome ERZ501990 (study PRJEB25962, sample SAMEA2042104) | human gut metagenome | biome: human gut; feature: human-associated habitat; material: faeces...
CATCATCCGCGCCGACGGCAAGGTGATGCACTCGGAGATGGAATTTGTGCGCGAGTTTCTGCGCCGGAGCTTTGGCGAGCAGGCCGTGGGCCAGGGCAATGAGATTCTCCTGCGCCTCTTTGAGATGCAGAAGCAGCGCGGCATGGATAGTTTTAGACAGAACATTGTCCAGAGCTGCCAGGAGATACGAGTCAATACCGACGAGGGCGTGCGCCTGCAGTTGCTCTACTATCTTGTCGGTGTAGCCAAGGCCGACAATGTCGTGACTCCCGAGGAGGTGAATGCGCTGCAGGAGTTGGCCTACCATTTGGGTATTGATCCCTCCGAGGTCGTCTCGATGCTCAATCTTGATGGTGGCTACAATGGCGGCGGACAGACGGCCACTGAGAACGACAAACTGGCGGAGGCTTACAAAGTGCTGGGCGTTGATCCTTCGGCGACCAATGACGAGGTGAAGGCGGCTTATCGCAAGATGGCGCTGAAGCACCATCCCGACCGTGTGGCCGCGTTGGGAGAGGATGTACGCAAGTCGGCCGAGCGCAAGTTTCAAGAGATCAATGACGCCAAGGAGCGAGTCTATGCTTCGCGTGGCATGAATTGATCCTGATGATCATCGAGCATAAATTGATTATCAAGCATGAATTGATTATCAAGCATGAATTGATTGTCAAGCATAAACTTGATCATTGAGCACGAAATGATCATCAAGCATGAACTGATCATAGAGAAAGAAAGGGTAGCAGCGTAGCGTTGTCTGCCCGTATAGCAAAGGCGTTTCCCAACCTATTTCTGCGGCGGATGCAGGAAAAATGGTTAGGAAACGCCTTTTAGATTATTGTTTTCTCTGACGTCCATTAGACTATCCACGGACCTTAGAAGTCCATTAGACTATTCACAGACGTCAGAAGCCCATAAGCGTATCTACGGACATAGAAGGCCCAATTGGCTATCCACGGACGTTAGAAACGCTAAAAAGTCCATTTGGCGGCAATCGTCGGGATGGCGTAGAAGCGGTTGTGCTCGCCTCGGTCGTTCCAAACGAAGTTGTTGGACAGTTCCACCTCGGATCCCAGACTGAGGTTGACATCGTCCATTCCCTTGAGTTTGTTGAGGTTGAACCAGAACTGTGGCTCCGACTGGATGATCCATTTCCCGTTGACGTTGGGATCGTACCAGACGTCGCAGTAGCCGCTGAAGGTGCAGAGGCCGTTGGCGAAGGTTGTTGACCACACCTCCGTGAGTTGCACGCTATTGTAGGCGTGAGCCTGGTAGTGGCGGTTCTTGAAATTGTATTTCCACAGGAGCTGAACGGAGAAGGTGCGGTGGAAGTCTTTCGAGGCCCAGTTCCAGGCCGGACCTGCCAGCACGGCGTGTTGGAAGCGCGTCGCCTGCCAAGTCTCCTCGTCCGAGCTGAGGCCGCCGTTGTATTCCACGTGGGCTGCCCAGTGCTTGTCCTTCGAGAGGTTGAACTCTCGCGCCACCTCCCAGTAGGTTCCGGCCACGCCGTCGCGCTGGTAGTCGAGATCGATGAAGGCGAAGGTGCTGCCCCAGCGGTCGGGCTTGAACATCTCCATGGTTGTCGTCATCGACGGTCGCTTGTCGATGTCATTGTAGAGACTGTGACCTAAGTCGTAGTGTACTTGGATGTTCTGCGCGTTGACGGCGCAGGGAAAAGCTGCCATGGCCAGCATGGCGAGGGAAAACAAACGCTTCATTTTCAGTATTTTTATAATTTAACGGCTGCAAAGTTACAAAAAATTAATGATATACGATAGGCTTTGTACAGAGAAAAAGCACTAACTTTGCACCTTATGAGAATAGACATTATCAGCGTCCTTCCCGAAATGTTGGAAGGCTTCGTCCACGAATCCATCCTTGCCAGGGCCGCCAAGAAGGGTCTGGCGGAAATCCATTTGCACAATCTTCGTGACTATACGCTCGACAAGTGGCGCCGTGTCGATGACTATCCCTTTGGAGGTCAGGCTGGTATGGTGATGCAGATAGAGCCTATCGACCGCTGCATAGCCTCGCTGAAGGCGGAGCGCGACTACGACGAAGTGATCTTCACCTCGCCCGACGGTGAGCAGCTGACGCAGCGCGTGGCCAACGACTTGTCGATGATGGGCAATCTGATCATCCTCTGCGGCCACTACAAGGGCGTGGACCAGCGCGTGCGCGACCATCTCATCACGCGCGAGATCAGTGTCGGCGACTATGTCCTCACGGGAGGCGAGCTGCCTGCTGCCATCATTGCCGACGCCGTCGTGCGCCTCGTTCCGGGCGTGATCAGCGACGACCAGAGCGCGCTCTCCGACTGTTTCCAGGACGATATGCTCTCCGCTCCCATCTACACCCGTCCGCGGGACTACAAGGGGTGGCAGGTGCCCGAGATCCTGCTCTCGGGCAACGAGGCCAAGATTCGCCAGTGGGAGTTTGACCAGGCCATGGAGCGTACGCGCCGCTTGCGTCCCGACCTCTTGAAATAAGGATTTGCCAGAGCCAGATCATTCATACATAGGCTTTCATAGACCTTATAGACATTCTTAGTCTTTTATAGACTTTATAGACATAAATAAAGGCGCGCCACCCATTGAGTGGTGCGCCTTTTGCGAGTTGTGTATGGAAGTCTTGGGTTCTATGTCAAGCCTTAGGTTCTATGACAAGCCTTGGGCTCTATGATAAGCCTTGAAGGCAATGAATTGTTTCCAGCTCCATTGACCATCGCCCTGTCTTCTGCTTAGAACATGCAGCCGATGGAGAGGGTCTTGAACTTGAGTCCGTAGTCGGACTTGAGAACGTTGAACGGACTGTACTTGACGTAGAAGTCGATGATTGGCGTGGAGACCGTTCCCATGAAGTCGACGGTGACGGGCGTGGGATGTGCGTTTTTGTACTTCTCCTTGTATTTGTGGCCATCGAGCTTATACTTGGTCTTGATGCTGGAATAGGTGTTGAAGTTGAGGACCGGACCCAGGGAGAAACCAAACCTTCTCCCCTGATACTGGTAGCGGATGGGGAAATTGAGGCTAAATACTTTTACGCGTGAGAAGTTGGGCGAGGCTCCCTCGGGCAGTCTCTCCAGGACGTTCATCCCTTCGGCGTCTTTGCGGAAGCAGTAGTTGTCCTCCATGCGGTAGTTGCGCCAGTCGAGTCCTATACCAAACGAGAATACATGGTTGTTGCGCCAGGGTCTCCACTCGTTGTCGAAGAAGAACCACAGTTCGGCCGAGTTGCCCATGTTGAGGTCTCCCGCCTTGGGCATTCCTGGCGCGTTGACGAATCCGATACAGAAATGTGCTGCCAGTACGTAGGTGGACTGATGGTTCGTGTTCTTTCGCGCCAGTTTGGGCCATCCGAATCCGATGGTGAAATCGTCCTTGTTGATGCTCGAACCGCTGACGTAGTTGGAGTCCACGATCTGCAGCGTGTTGGAGTAGGTGTAGTGGGGGTTGTCCTCCTTGCCTTCCACGAGGATGTGCTGGATTGAGTCGGTCGTGACGACCGTCACGCGTTGTGGCTTCTCCACCACGATGGTGTCGCCCTCGGTCGTTGGAGCTGCTGAGAGTCCGATGGATGCGAGGAGGGCCAATGAGAGTAAAATCGATTTCTTCATATCGTTGTCGTTTTTATGTGTTCTTGTAATAAGGTGATTCGTGCGTCGTATGGTGCCGCGATCTACCGTGGGTTGTCTGCCATGTTGCCGTCCTACCGTGGGTGGCGTCTTGGCTCGCGGTTGAAGGATCATTCGATGAGCCTGCGCAGCTCGTCGATATTGCTCACGCTCCCCTCCATGTAGGCGAGGGTGGTCACGATGGCCCTTCCTTTTTGCTTGGTGAGGTAGCATAGGAAGCGGTTGGTCTTGCCCCTTTGTGGCAAGGTCAGGATCGTGGAGGCGTTGCGTCCCTTCTTGCGTTCCTCCGTTCCCTTGGCGCTGCGCCGGTCTGCGGCTACGAGGGCGTCGATGGTGGCCTTCTGTGGCTTCGTGGCCGTGAATCGGACGCTGTGATAGAAGTTGAGCCGGTATTCGCTCAGTGCGCGTCCCTTCACCTTCACCTCCACCATTTGTTTTTGTGGTACGACCAAGCCTTGGAAAACGCGGTTGACCGCCAGTCCCGTCTGTGCCGCGAGGGATAGGGGAGCGAGTGTCGCCACGAGGACGAGTAGATGCTTTATCTTCTTCATAATCAGTCGTTTTTTCTCAGTTATTCCGCAGTCATCAGCACGTCGCGTAGCTGGTGCTCCACGGTGCTCTGTTTGTTGATTTGGCTCATCGTGCCGCTCACTTCGCGCATGATCAGCTCGCGGTCGTTGACGGGCTCTCCATAGACGATGGCTTCGCAGTAGTTTTGGCTTCTGTAGAGCGTCAGCGTCAGTCCTGCTATGAGCAGTAGGCTCGCCGCCACGCCTGCTATCCGTCGGACGTAGATGCGCAGTCGGCTGCGCTTGGGTTTCGCTGCCGGGGGATCCGTTTGCGCCAAGGGCTCGGCCAGTGCTCCCAGTCCGAGCACCAGTTGGCGGATGGGTCGCAGCGGTTCGTCCACGTCGGCGTGAGCCTGGAAGTAGGCCTCCAGTCGGCGCTCCTCCTCGCAGGTTGTCTCGCTCTCCATATACCGCGCTATGAGCGCGTTGAGTTCTTTTTCGTTCATCATCTCTCTTCCTCCTTCCTTCTTATCTCTTCTTCCTCCTTCATCATCTCTCTTCCTCCTTCATTTTTTTGATGATCCATAGCCGGAGCGTCTTTCTCCCGCGGCTTAGGTTTTGTCTGACGGCCGCCTCCTCCTTGTGGAGCAAGGTGGCGATCTCTCCGATTTCCATCCCGTCGATGTGTCGCAGTCGGAGGATGGTCTGCTGCAGGGGCGGCAGCTTGTCGAGCATGGAGAGCGTCAGTTCGGCCATGGGGTTGACCGAGGGTTGTTCCGCCATGTCGTGGCCCTCCATCCCTACGGTCCGTGGCTGTTTTCGGAGCCTCATCAGACATTCGTTGCGCACCATCGTGAGCGCCAGTCCGTCCATCGGGGTGCGCAGTTCGTCGAGCAGTTGCCAGAGCCGAAGAAGCACGTCTTGGGCGATGTCTTCGCTCAAGCTGGCGTCGCCCATGTAGCGCAAGGCGGTCTGCCTGAGCTGGGGGGTGATCCGTTCTGCCTCTGTCTGATATTCCTCGGCGGTCATGCTTTTTCTCTTGCTTCTATTGGTAATATGCGATGGTGTGGCTTTTGTGACATCCGTCTCTTTTGTTTTAACATCTTTTTACTCTCGGACCGTGTTGCTCACGGGAGCGTGTTGTTCACGGGAGTGTATTTGCTCGCGGGAGCGTGTTGCTCGTGGGAGGGTAATACTATTGTCGAATCCAGACAAGCCCTTGCTGCCTGCGAAGACTCTCCCAAACGTCCGGAAACGAAAAAGCCCGAAGGCATTTCGCGAGGAAACGCTCCGGGCTGGGATACGTTGGGATACGTATGAAAAACCTATCTATTAGATACCCATCTTCTTGCGGATGTTGGCGGGGATGGCGTTCTTGTTGACCATGTAGTCCATGGTGTTGGCAGCGATGAAGGTCTTGGTCATGTACCAAGTGCCCTTGTACTTGCCAGCCTCACCCCAAGAGTTCTTCACCATGTAGTACTCCTTGCCGTTCTGGTCCTTGGCGATACCGTAGATCAGCATACCGTGGTCGTCGGTGAGCTCCCAGTTGTCGAAGCGCTCCTGGCGCATCTCCTGAGTGGGCTGCACCTCGGGCACGTTGCAGCCGAGCGAGTCGATGAGGTTTCTTCTCTTGGCGGCAGAGAGGCCCAACCAGCGAGCCATGTCGCTGCCCTGGAGGCTCTGCATCTTCTTGGCGTCGATCATGTAGGCGAGACCGTCGCGGGTGAAGCCCGGCTCGCTCACGTCGCCACCCCATGCTACGGTGTAACCGTTCATGACGGCGTTGTCGATGATCTGCATCATCTCGTCCATCGGCAGGTTGTAGCTGGCCGGGTTGCGCCAGTTGTCCTGCACCTCAACCACAAACTGGCTGTAGAAGGGATGGTGGGTGTAGGAAGTGATCGTCACGTAGTCGTCCATGTTGAGGCCGAGCGAGCTTGCAAAGGACTTCGGCGTGTAGTTCTTGCCCTCATAGGTGAAGTTCTCGGGGCACTTGCCGAGGTAGGCGTCGAGGATGCCCTGGAAGCCCACCTTCCACTGGCCGGAGATCTTGGAAGCCTTGTTCGTGGCGATACCCTCCACGTACGGCTCCAGGAGAGAGAAGAACTCGTTGAAGTTGTTGAGCGAGTCGCCATAGAGCGATCCAGGGAACGGCATGGCGTCCTCGGGGCAGATACCGTAGTTCTTCAGCACGTAGTAAACGTCGTATGCAGATCCACCCTGTGCGAACTGCATGTCGCCGTGGTAGCGGACGACCTGTACGGCGCGGTCCATGTAGTCCTTGTTGGCCACGAAGCTCTCGCAGAGGTCGTAGGTCTTGCCCGTGCTCTTGAGGATCTCAGACTCGAAGTAGCTCAAGGTAGAGTAGGCCCAGCAGGTACCTGAACGGTTCTGGTCCTTGACGCTTGTGATGGGGTTCTCCTTGACGATGGTGAATACCGGCTTGTTGGGATCCACCTTCGGCTGCTTCTTGCCCTTGGCGTTGGCGCCAGTAGCCACAACGGCGAGCAAAGCGAGTGCGATGATTTTTTTCATTGCTTTGTTGTTGTTTATTGATTGTTAAATGATAATGATACTATTCCTTATTTTATTATATAAGCCCTGGGAGACCGCTTTTTTGGCCAGCCTCCCCTTGGGGCTGAATGCTTTATCCGCGGGCCTGGGCCATAAACTCCTCGACGTCCTTCGGGCGGATGGGGATGGTGTCCTTGCCCAGGAATCGGCAGCCGTCGGCCGTGATGAGGATGTCGTCTTCCAGTCGGATGCCGCCGAAGTCCTTGTACTCGTCGAGCTTGTCGAAGCAGAGGAAGTCCTTGCAGTGGCCGCTGGCGCGCCAGTCGTCGATGAGGTCGGGGATGAAGTAGATGCCCGGCTCGTCGGTGACGACGAAGCCCTCCTGGAGGCGGCGTCCCATGCGGAGGCAGTTGGTGCCAAACTGCTCGAGGTTGGGTCGTGTCTCCTCGTCAAATCCCACATAGATCTGGTCGAGGGCCTCCATGTCGTGGACGTCCATACCCATCATGTGGCCCAGTCCGTGGGGCAGGAACATGGCGTGGGCACCCTGGCGCACGGCCTCCTCGGTGTCGCCCTTGGCCAGTCCGAGCTCCTTCATGCCGTCGAAGATGATCTTGCAGACGCCGAAGTGGACGTCCATATATTTCACGCCGGGCTTGGCCAGCTCCAGCGCGTAGTCGTGGGCCTTCTCGACGACCGAGTAGATCTCCAGCTGGCGCTGGGTAAATTTGCCGTTGATGGGGAAGGTGCGCGTGTTGTCAGAGCAGTAGTGCTCCAGCGTCTCGCCACCACAGTCGCAGAGCACCAGTCTGCCGTCCTGCAGCTCGGCCATCGAGGGGTTGCCGTGCATGATCTCGCCGTGCTGCGAGTAGATGGTGGCAAAGGAGGTCGTGGCGCCGTAGGAGTTGGCCGTGCCGTCGATCTGGCCGCCGACAAACTTCTCCGTCAGTCCGGGGCGCGTGATGGCCATGGCCGTGGTGTGCATCTTGTATCCGATGACCGCTGCGCGCTCCAGCTCCTCTATCTCCTCCTGCGTCTTGGTGGAACGCATCTTCACCACGGCGTGGATGAGGTCGAGGCTGGCTGCCTCCTTCTGCTGGTTGGGATGGATTCCCAGCAGGTCCATGATCTGGATCTTGATGTCGTAGCGGTAGGGCGGCAGGAAGTGGATGCGGCGATGCTGGCGCAGGGCGTCGGCCACGATGGTGCGCAGGGCCTTCATCGGAGCCGAGTGGGCCACGCCTACCTCCGAGGCCATGTCGGCCACGGTGTTGACGGATCCAAACCATACGATGTCCTCGATGTCGATGTCATCGCCGATAAGGGTCTCCTTATTGTTGTCGATATCGATCACACCGACCAGTCCGTCGCGCTTCTGTCCGAAATAGTACAGGAAAGAAGAATCCTGTCGGAAAGGCGAATAGCCGTTGTGCGGGCCATTGAAGGGGCTGTCGTTGTTGCCGAATAACAAAATGATGCCGTCTTTGACGAGCTTCTTAAGTTCTTCACGACGGGCGGTGTACGTAGCTTTGCTGAACATATAGCAATTGGTTTTTAAGTTTTATTGAGGGCAAAGTTACTGATAATTCTCTGAAATTTCATACTTTTGTGGCGGATTTAACGAGTTTTATGCAAATAGACAACCATACAGGGCTGGTTTTGGAGGGTGGAGGCATGCGCGGCGTCTTCACGGCGGGCGTTCTCGACGCTTTTATGAAGCACGAGATCTACTTCCGCCATGTCGTCGCCGTGTCGGCCGGAGCAGGCAACGGGCTCTCCTATATGTCGCGCCAGCCGCGCCGTGCGCACGTCTGCAACATCGACCTGCTGACGAAGTACGACTACATCGGCCTGCGCCATCTGTTCACCCAGGGCTGCATCTTCGACCCCCACCTGCTCTACGAGCGCTTCCCCTACGAGCTGATCCCCTACGACTACGACGCCTACTACCGCTATGCGCGGCGGGGCTTCACCTTCGAGATGGTCACGACCAACTGCCTCACGGGCCGCGCCGACTACCTCACCGAGACCTCGGGCGACCCAGCCCGCCTCAACCGTCTCGCCCTGGCCTCGGCCAGCCTCCCCTTCGTGGCCCCCATCACCTATATCGACGGCACGCCCATGCTCGACGGAGGCATCATCGACAGCATCCCCGTGGAGCGATCCATCGCATCGGGCCACGCCTTCAACGTCGTCGTCTGCACGCGCGAAAAGGGCTGGCGCAACACGGGGCGCGACCGCAAGCTCCCGGCCTTCGTCTATCGCAACTATCCGCGCTTGCGCGTGGCGCTGAGCCATCGCATAGCGGCCTACAACGACCAGCTCGACATGGTCGATCGGATGGAGGCCGAGGGACGGATCGTCGTGATACGCCCCGAGCAGCCCGTGGTCGTGGGCCGCATGGAGCGCGACGTGGTCAAGCTGGAGGCGCTCTACGAGGAGGGCTACCGGCTGGGCGACGCTTTCTGCCGCCAGCGGCTCTGAGCAGCTATGGCCGCCTTGCCCGCGCTTCCAGTCCCCGGACGGACCCAGCGCGGCTCTGAGGCGGACGGATGATCCCCCGGGGGAGAAACTCGGGAGAAAACTTTCCTCCTATTTATATAATAAAAAGTAGCTTCGGACGTTAGTACATAAAATACGAATAATATTTAAATACAAAGTAACTGATCAATTACATGAACTTCAAACGAATGATTCCCATGATGATGATCGCGTCAGCTCCTTTGGCCGGCATGGCCCAGGGCAAGGCAGGCATCATCGAGTCGAACCTCGACCGGAGCGCCAATCCCGCCGAGGATTTCTACCAGTTTGCGACGGGTGGATGGCAGAAGGCCAACCCCCTGCCCGCAGCCTATTCGCGCTTCGGCAGCTTCGACCAGCTGCAGGAGAACAACAACAAGCGCATCAACGGCATCCTCTCCGAGTTGCTCAAGAAGAACTACTCGAAGGGCACGGTGGAGCAGAAGCTCAGCGACTTCTACAAGCTCGCCATGGACTCCGTGCGCCGCAACCGCGAGGGCGTGGCTCCCGTGAAGCCCATCCTCGACCAGATGGAGGCGGCCCGCACCGTCGCCGACCTGCAGAAAGTGCAGGGCAAGTATGGCGTCTTCGGCTACGGCGTCCCCATGGGTATGGGCTTTGGTGCCGACGAGAAGAACGCGAAGATGAATATCTTCAACATCTACCAGGGCGGACTGACGCTCGGACAGCGCGAGTACTATCTCGACAACGACCAGACCACGACCGACATCCGCAACGCCTACAAGCAGTTTATCGTCGATATGTTCAAGCTCTTCGGTTTCACGGAGCAGCAGGCCCAGCAGAAGCGCGACCTCATCCTGCGCTTCGAGACCGCCCTCGCCCTCATCTCCAAGAGCCAGACGGAGCTCCGCGACGTGGAGGCCAACTACAACAAGTTCACGCTCAAGCAGTTTGAGACCGATTATCCCAACATCCATCTCCAGCAGCTCTGTGCCGCCCAGGGCATCCAGCCGCAGTATATCCAGGAGATGATCGTCGGTCAGCCGGCCTTCCTCGCTGGCCTCGACAAGCTCCTCGCCACGCAGACGGCCGACGAGCTGCGCGCCTACATGGAGTGGGACGTCATCAACCAGGCCGCCAACTACCTCAGCGACGACGTCCGCGCGGTCAGCTTCGGATTCTATTCCCAGACGATGCGCGGCGCCAAGGAGGACCAGCCGCGCTGGAAGCGTGCCACCTCCCAGGTGGAGGGCATGATGGGCGAGGCCCTTGGCCGCATCTACTGCGAGAAGTACTTCCCCGCCTCGAGCAAGAAGCGCATGGAGGAGCTGATCGGCAATCTCCAGGTGGCCCTCACCGAGCGTATCAAGGCCCAGACCTGGATGAGCGAGCCCACGAAGAAGAACGCCCTCGACAAGCTCGCCGCCTTCTATGTCAAGGTGGGCTATCCCAACACGTGGAAGGACCTGAGCGCGCTCACCATCGACCCGCAGAAGTCATACTATGAGAATATGCTCTCCTGCGTCACCTTCTGGAGCAACGAGGCCATCGAGAAGAAGGCCGGAAAGCCCGTGGATCGCGACGAGTGGCACATGACCCCGCAGACGGTCAACGCCTACTACAATCCCACGACCAACGAGATCTGCTTCGTTCTTCGACCCGAAGGCCGACGACGCCTTCAACTATGGCGCCATCGGCGTGGTCATTGGCCACGAGATGCTCCACGGCTTCGACGACCAGGGACGCCACTACGACAAGGACGGCAACATGCACGACTGGTGGACGGAGTCTGACACGAAGAGCTTCAACGAGCGCGCCGAGCAGTATGCCGACTTCTTTAGCAACATCAAGGTGCTGCCCGACCTCAACGCCAACGGCCACTTCACGCTGGGCGAGAACCTCGCCGACCACGGTGGCCTCCAGGTGTCGTTCTACGCGCTCAAGCATGCTACTGAGGGCAAGAAGCAGAAGAAGCTCCTCGGCTTCACCCCGGAGCAGCGCTTCTTCATCGCCTACTCGGGCGTCTGGGCTGCCAACATCACCGAGAAGGAGATTCGCAGCCGCACGAAGAGCGATCCCCATGCCCTCGGAGAGTGGCGCGTCAACGGCGCGCTCCCCCACATCGACATGTGGTACGATGCTTTTGGCGTGAAGCCCGGCGACAAGATGTACTTGCCCAAGAACGAGCGTCTGGAGCTCTGGTAAGCACCAATAGCCCCCTTGGAGGCCGTCATGATGGCTGCGCTCATGGGGTTGCGTTAAGGTAAAAAATGGCGGATGGAACGACCTTCGGGTATT
>ENA-OPVT01002046-OPVT01002046.1-human-gut-metagenome-genome-assembly--contig:-NODE-2046-length-11425-cov-2.050923_pt1 | contig 11425 bp, 6 predicted proteins | sample MGYA00241499_ERZ501990 | MGnify/ENA primary metagenome ERZ501990 (study PRJEB25962, sample SAMEA2042104) | human gut metagenome | biome: human gut; feature: human-associated habitat; material: faeces...
TTAACAGTTGCCTTATGGCTGGACTTATTAAGTTCCAAAGTCAGCGGCTTATATCCAGTTGCACTGATCACACAAACAGCTGTTTCTGAACTAAAGTTCTCACCAATGTAAATATAGCCATTATTTTTATCAACATAATAACTCTGATTCCACGGATCCCATGACTGGTTGATCTGATAGACATCCGTAGAATCCAGTGTCCGGCTTTCTTTTTGTGCCTGATTCAGAAAATATCCCATCATCTGATTCTTCAACATATTCTTGTCATGCACATTCGTATGCACATCATTATCCTTTTCAATTACCAGATAAGAAATATTATTCTTTTCAGCGAAATGAATGAGTGAATTATTCTTCTTTGTGCTGTCCCATTTATCTTCATTTGATACGTCATTTAATTTCTCATAAAGTTCTATGAAACGGGATTCCTTCTTACTTATATAATACGGCTCCAGAAATTTTCCGTTGATGAACATCAATGTCACGACCAGACAGATCAACAATCCTACAAATGATGTGATCATCTGCGTCTTAATCGAATGATGTACACTTTTTATCTTCTGTTTCTTATCTTTACTTATGATCTTCATGCTTCATCAACCTCAAATTTATATCCCATGCCCCAGATTGTCTTAATGTAATTTCCCTTTTCTCCGAGTTTGCTTCTTAATTTCTTTACGTGTGTATCAATGGTTCTTGCATCTCCGAAATAATCATAATCCCATACATTATTCAAGATCTTCTCTCTCGATAATGCAATGCCCTGATTCTCTACAAAGTATGACAGCAGTTCGAATTCCTTGAAGCTTAATTCAATCTCTTTACCATCAATCTTCACCTGATGTGCGGCTTTATCGATTACAATTCCTCCTGCATCGATCTCGTCACCACCGCCTAATACATTGGCTCTTCTTAATATTGCATTGACTCTGGCTACCAGGATCTTCGGACTGAATGGCTTGGAAATATATTCGTCAACCCCCAGAGCAAATCCCTGTAATTCATCTCGTTCCTCTGACCTTGCAGTTAACATGATGATCGGCACTTTTGATGACTGGCGTACTTCACGGCATACCTGCCATCCATCCATTCTTGGCATCATCACATCCAGAATGATCAGTGCAATATCTTTTTCATCATAAAATACTTCCATTGCTTCCATCCCGTCGCCGGCTTCCAATACCTGATATCCTTCTCTTCCCAGGAAATCTTTCACCAGTTTTCTCATTCTGCTTTCATCATCTACTACTAATATTTTGATCTTATCCATAAGACCCGGCCCTCCTCTTAAATTTATATTTTCATGATATATTTTTCTTTGATCTTAATTATTATAGCAGAGAACTATGTAGCCTTTGTGAAGTTTCCGGTATATAGAATAAAAAAAGTACCCACAGTGTCATATTACTTATGTTACCATGGGTACTTTTTCTTAAGTTACTCTAATCTGTAATTTGTTGTTTTATACAACTCATACTATTCTTCATCTTCTCTTTTCCTTCTCTTAAGTGAGAATCCTCCGATTCCGGCTCCGAGAGATGTTACTGCAAGTCCTAGCCACGCAAACATGCCAGACGGATCTCCAGTCTTCGCAGCTTTTCCACTCTTCGTATTCGATGTGGATCCTGTCTTACCGGATTTGCCTGATGTACCGGTTGTTCCATTTGTACCGTTAACTTTCTGTCCTGCATCCTTTTTCACAAGTGCACTGATTGCTTTATTCAGCTTCTCAGTTGCTTTATCAACTGTATCCTGATCTTTCTTTTCTTTCAGTGCTGTGTCAGCCTCAGCCAGTGCTGACTGAAGTGCTTTCCAGCTGTCTGCTGTATAATCTGATTCTTTTAAAGCACCTGCTGCTTTAATTGCTTTTTCAAGTGCATCTGTTGATACTTCTTTCGTCGGCTCATCCGGTGTCGCTGCTTCCAGTGCGTCGATTGCTTTGTTCAGGCTGTCTGCTGCTTTATCAACTGTATCCTGGCTCTCTTTTGCTTCCAGTGCAGATTTCGCTTTTGTCAGCTCTGACTGAAGTGCTTTCCAGCTGTCTTTTGTATAATCTGATTCGTTTAATCCTTCTGCCTTTTCAATTGCTGCTGCAAGTTTCGTTGTATCTACTTCAGATGGCGCCGGAGTTTCTCCCGGAACTTTGTATGTAAATGTAAGAGGTGTTGTATAACCAGTTGATGTAATCGTGATCTGGAATTCTGTTCCGGCCACCGCATCTTTAAATGGCGCTGCATCTGTCACCAGCGTTCCGTCTTTATCAATAATCTTTACAGAACCTCTTCCACTTGCTGCATAATCGGTGCCGTTCACATTTACAGATGTAATATTTCCGATATAAGTATTGAATGCTTCCTCATTACTGTTTTCTGCCACTGTAAGCTTTTTGTTATCTGCATCATATGTTGCCGGCATATCTGTTGTTGACAGAATGAATGTTGTTTTCAAATCTGCATATTTTCCATTTTTATCTTTTACTGTAAGTGTATATTTCCCCGGATTAATTGAAGAATCTGCTTTAAATGTTAATACATTGCCTTCTACTTTCACATTCAATCCTTCAACGGTGTATTCCGGATCAAAATCATCCCTAAGATTCAGCTCTATCGCCGTCTTACCAGCAGAAATATCTGCATCTGCAACCTTAACAGCATCCTCTGTTTTTGCAAATTTTACAGGGACATAAAGATCATTAACATCAATTGTATATAGACCATTTGTTGTATAATATTCAATACTGTCAATCGTCTTGCCCATCATAGATGCATAATGCGCTGAAGATGTCGGGCAACCATGTACTGACTCTGTATATCCGGTACTCCAAGCGAGCTCATTTCCTCTCCAGATGTTCTCCAGATGACGCATACCATAGGCAGTTCCATCTGTTGTCTTTACAACGACTGCATTTACATTAGAAGATGCAATCTTATCTTCCGGAAGTCCGTCCAGATTGAGCTGGTAATCTCCATAAGAAGACTGTGTTAACAATTCTGCCGTAACACCTGTCAGAGCTTCTGCTTTCTGTCCTTTAACCTCGCTGAATACAAGTTTTCCATCCTTGTCCATAGAAACTTCTTTGTAATTTGCAGGAGCCTCTGTCAATGGATAGTATGCATATGTCTCGTTTTCAAAAAGTGTATCTTTTCCTTCTAATGTTGTGGTAGATGTCTGTCCACGGTTTGTTACTGTAATATCAACTTTATCCGTATCTTTTACTTCTTTGTATTTTGTAAGATCTACGGAAGGATCTACTTTTACAGCAAATGTAATACCATCAATCTTCGTTCCATCTGTGTTTTCATGATAAGAACCACCTGCAAGTCCTGTGGTACGTGTCTTATTCTTTGTTGCTGAAGTAAATACGTCAACATCTACGTCATTCTTTGTTGTCTCTGATTTGTAGAATGCTGCGTATGGGATGTTCATAAGAACATAAGTCTCTTTTTTCTCTGCTTTTACAAGTGCGTCGATTGCTTCATTCAGATGACTGGTTGCTTCATCAACTGTTGCCTGTGTATGTGGAGTTTTTATTTCATCTTTTGCTTCCTGAAGCTCTGTCTGCATTGCCGCCCAGCTGTCTGCTGTATAATCTGATTCCGTCAGACTTTCGGCTTTCTTAATTGCTGCTTCCAGATTTGTTGTACTGATCTCTTCTTTTGCATCTTTTACGATGTTTTCATCTTTTGCCTGGAAATTATATGTTACATCTTTATAACCCAGTGCTGAAATTGTAATTGTCCAGTATCCCGTTCCATCTGTTCCTTCTGGCAATGTACAACGCAGTGACTTGGTAAGTCCAAGCTGAATTCCCATTGATTTATGCATCCAGTTATCTGCTGCAAATTTTGTTCCGTATGTTGCTTTTGCATTCGTGTATGTACTGTCATCTCCATAGTATGTCCATTTTACACTCTGCATATTTGCTCCGAGGTCTCCGTAATTACCCGTCAGATCTACTCTTAAGAATTCTCCATAAGAGCCCTTTGCTTCTTTTACTGTAAGTCCTGCTTCTTCTGCTGTTGGTGCTGTTTTTAATTCCTGGCCTTCAATTCCAGATTCCGTTCCTGTCTCTTTTGCTGAGAAACTGAATGTTCCATCCGCATTCTTAGTTGCTGTCTTAAGTCCATTTGTATCTGCTGTAACTTTTGCTTTCAGACCTTTGTATGACTGAAGTTTATTCTCGGCAAATCCTCCTGCAAGTTCTCCACCGTTTTCTACAACTTTGTATGCTTTGCAGAATGCTTCATAATCTTCTGTCGCTACTTTTACCGGTACATATTTCAGTCCTGTAACATCATATTTTGTCATCTTCGTTGTTGTTTCGTCTTCTTCGGTGATTGCTCCACGGTCAAATGTAATCGTTTTTCCATCTGTCAGAACAGCTGTCTTTGAATCTGTCCAATATGACACTTCATAAGATTTCCCATTTTCTGCCTCTATGGTTGCCGCACACTGATAACTTCCTCTGTGAAGTCCATGGTTCACCGTTGCACGTGTTACAACATCAAATGCACCTTTATCTGACTCTCCTTTTGTATCCAATTCACTGGATGATGAACTGTCTCCTGCTGCCTGTACTCCTTCTGCTGCCCAGTATTCCGCCCAGCTAAGTCCTGCATAGACATATTTATATTCTTCTTTTACTGCTGCTTTCAAGTTATCAATTGCACTATCAAGATTTTTTTTCGCTGCATCGACTGTATCCTGAGATTTCTTTTCAGCGAGTGCTGTCTCTGCAGACGCAAGTGCTGTCTTTAACGTATTCCATGTCTCAGCTGTGTAATCACTTTCTTTTAATGCTTTTGCTTTCGTAATTGAAGCTTCCAGAGCTGCTGTATCTACAGTTGCTGCTGTACTTGCTTCTGGTGCTGACTGGATTGCTTCTAATGCCGCTTTTTTTATGGCATCAGATGATCTTGTTGCAGTAGATACGGTATCCCAACTATTAATTGTATCTTCTGTTGCTGACTGACCAGCTAATTTTGATTTTATTCCCTTTGATTTAGAATATGCTTTGTTAAAATATGAATCGTTACCAGACTCATAGCCATTTTCCGGAGTTACTACAATATCAGAAAACTTTCCATCTTTTACAGTCAAGGCTACTCGGACATCATATTCATTCCATTCATCTTCATCATCATCCTCTGTTCTTGTGACATGTGCAGTCTTCGTATATGTTCCATCTTTTGCCACCTGATCTTTCGTTACCGCCATCGCCGGTACCGCCGGACAAATGCTGGCTGCCATGGTTGCCGACATCGCAACTGCCATTACTTTTGTCTTCATTTCTTTCTTTTTCATAAAAGCCTCCTTAATGAAAATATTTATTATTAAGTTAGTATTTTCTAACTTATAATCAAAAAAAATTTTACTAATCAGACATGTGCATTTTCCACACATGTCTGCATATTATGTTATTTTATACTCCAAGCCAGATACATAATCCAAGTAATATCAACGCTCTTAAAATTGTAAACCAGATTTCATTGCCTCTGATCTTTTTCACTCCGCAGTGAATATTCTTCTTCGGACATGTATCTATACATTTCTGGCACTGGAAACAGTCGCCTTCTACTTTCCAGGAACCATCCGTCGGAAGTCCGATATTCGCCGGACATTTTCTGGAACATGCACTGCACTTTGGAATGCAGGATTCCCGGTCTCTGCGAAGTGCAAATACCGGCAACACCGGAACCAGTGAGAATACAGCTCCCATCGGGCAGAAATTTCTACAGAAAAATCTTTCCTCCAGACACATTCCGACAATCAGAAATACCAGAATGACCAACCCTATGAGATATCCATTCAGTTTAAAATTTCCTGCATGTATCATGGAAAATACATCCCAAGGACTTGTTCCCTGTGCTTTACTGTATACACCGCCATAGCACATAAATACGATGATTACCAGAATCACATATTTCAGATATACAAGTCTGTCTGCAATCCGGTCCGGAATCTGCACCGGTTTCTTTTTCATCTTTTTGCAGATCAGTCTGTATAATGCATTCACTCCATCGCCAAGACTTCCAAATGCACAGGCGAATCCACAAAAGAATCTTCCGAAAACAGCAGTATATATACACACCACAATAAGTACAGTAACAAATGATGTCAGCGCCACTTTTTCGCCTGCGCCAATCTGTGTAAATATATATTTCACACCTGCAAATGCTGCCGTGTATACCGACGGAATAAAGATAAAATACAGCAATTGGATGATTGCCCTTATCCATATATGTATCTTTTTCAATTGTTTTGCATTCATTTATTTTACCGCCTTTTCTAATGCCTGTTTTGTCGCATTCTTAATTCCTGTAGAACTGAAAGTCGCACCACTGATCGTATCTACTTCTGCACTTTGCGCATCCAGAATCTTCGGTATAATATCTTTCGCCATAGTCAGATAAGAACCATCTTCTCCGTCAGCAGAGACAATATTTATTTCCTTAATCTTCTGCTTTTTTACTATTACTTCCACTTTAACAGTTCCACCAAATCCATCCGCTTCTCCGGTATATGTTCCGTCTTTATAAGAACCGTTTTTTGAATCCTCATCTTCTAAACTTTCCGTATTTTCGATTTTGGCATTCAGTTTTGCAATTTCCTCATCTTTTGCTCTGACTTCCAGCACGGAATTATATCCCAATATCAACCCGACGATCACTACAACACTCATCAGGCGCATCCAGAATTCTCTCATTCTTCTCTCTCCTTTAACTCAGTCTCTTTTTACTGTCTTTTTGCAGAAAGCAAGGCGTTCTCACATGCATCCAGGATTGCTTTTGAAGTACAGGTTGCACCCGATACTGCATCAATTCCTTCTATATTACCTTTCTCGATCAGCTGACTTGTCACACCTTTTTTATTCGATGTTCCGTTTGCAGCGCGAAGGATATATCTGTCATTCGATGAATCTCCGTCCCCTTTTACATCAGTAACAGCAACAATCTTGTCATCCCGCACTGTCACTTTCAATGTCAGATTATAAGCCGTGAAATCTTCATCTTCATCCGGTCTGCACAGCGCACGTCCTTCATAGATACCATTTTTATATACTGTAGTATCATCTTCGCCATCATCTTTTTTCTCCAGCAGTGCCAGTGCCTGGTTCAGATTCTCAAGAGCCTGGTCCACATCTTCCTGACTGATCTCTGTCTTATCTGCATCAAGCAGCTTCTGTGCGTCTTCCATTCTGGTCTTAAGAACCGCATAGGTTGCTTCCGTATAATCCTCTTGTTTCAGTTCTTCTGCTTCTTTCATCACTTTTTCAAGTTCTGAAGTATCAGCTTTTTCTTTATCTGGTTCCGTTGTCTGTCCGTTTGTTACCTTTTCTGCTTCTTTTAATGCATTCTTCACTGCATTTATAAGACCATTTGAACTGTAAGTTGCTCCGGATACTACGTCCACATCCGTACTCTGTTTTTTCATAATATTTTTTACTACATCCATTGCACGGTTAAAGAATTTTTCATCATCATGATTCTTTGTTACGAGCACTGCCTTGATTGATTTATCCTGAAGAACCACCGCTACTTCTATCTCTCCGTTGTATCCTTCTGCCGTTCCGTAATAAATACCTTCTTTATATGGGAAATTGCCTTTAACAGTCGTATTGTCTTCTGTCTTAGAAGTATCTTCCGTCTTCGTATTTACAGACTGTGAATTTCCGCTTACTGCAGCCTGACGGAGTGCGTCTCTTACCGCACTCTTGATTCCGTTCGAACTGTAAGTCGCACCGGAGATTACATCTACATTTGTACTCTGCGATGAAATAATATTGCCGATCAATGCTTTTGCACGATTCAGATAACTGCTGTCATCATGATTCTCCACAACCTCAACAGACGCAATCTTTCCTCCGCTGATCACAACCTTAACTTTCAAAGTTCCTCCGAATCCGGTTCCTGTTCCATAATAGGTTCCATCTTTATATGCTGCCGCATCCTGTACGTCAGCCAGTGACAGTGTACTTCCCTGTGCCGCTGCATTTCCGGACTGGGATTCTCCCGTCTCTCCACTGTCTTTTTCTCCTGTCAATGCATTCTTCACTGCACTGATAATACCATTAGAGCTAAATGTTGCGCCAGACACCACATCCACATCCAGAGTCTGCCCTGCAATGATCCTGTCTATCACTGCTTTTGCACGGTTAAAGAATGCTGCATCGTCCGAAGAACTTAAGATATCGATTGCCGTAATCTGTTTATCTTTGATCGTTACCGCAACAGTCACCTCGCCGGCATAACCGGTTCCTGTTCCTTTATAGATTCCGTCTGCCAGATCAAAAGAACCTTTTGCCTTGCTTTCTGTCTTCTTCGCTTCATCGGCATCCGTTGTCTTTGTCTCTTTCGTCTGCGCCTGAGCTTCATAAACCGGTGCCTGATAGCCGCTTAATGACACCCCGATACAGGCTGCAACTACAATCGCCGAGGTAGCCGGTGCACCCTGTTTTATTTTTTTGATCACTTTTTCTTTATCCATGTCTTCCACCTCTACTTTTTCATTATGTTTACCTTATAATCCGATTGAAAATCATCCGCAATTCCTTCTGATACATATAATTGATCGTCATCCGTAAGCAGGATCACATCAAATTTATCGCTATACTTCTTCCAGAATTTCTCTGCTTTCTCTTTTCCCATGATAAAAAGCGAAGTAGATAATCCATCCGCAAGTGTTCCATCATCACTTACGATTGTCACCGAAGTCAGTCCGTTCTCTGCCGGATAGCCGGTAGCCGGATCAATAATATGGTGATATTTCTTCCCGTTTTTTTCAAAGTATCTCTCATATCCACCCGATGTAATAACCGCCTTGTCCTTTGCCTGCAGGATTCCAAGATAATTTCCGTCTTCATCCGGACTTTCTACCGCAACCTTCCATGCACTTCCATCTGGTTTTGCACCAAGAAGCTGTACATTTCCTCCAAGACTTACCAGGCCGCTCGTCACACCACACTTTTTATAAATCTGCATAATCCTTGAAGATGTATATCCCTTCGCAATGCCTCCGAAATCAATTTTCACATTCTTGGGCAACGTGATTTTTTTTGTCTTTTTGTCATATTGGATCTTCGATGCATCTACATTCTTCAGTAACGCACTCAGTTCATCCTCCGCAGGAATCCGGTAATTCTCCGTTGTAAATCCCCATGCATCCATGACCGGGTAGATGGATATGTCAAATACTCCTTTTGTCTGTTTATATATTTTTTCAGAGCGTTCATACAAGTACGCCGTGTCATCCGAAACAACCGCTTCCCCGTTTTGATTTAATTTGTACACTTCACTGTTTTCATTTCCGGTAGACAACATTTCATCCAGCCGTTTGATCTCTGTCTCAGCTTTATCTACTGCTTCAGATGCATGCTCTCCATATGCTGTTACCGTCATATACGTATCCATCGCAAATATATCGCGGCTTTGCTTTTCTTCACTGGATTTTTCGGAATTTTCACTTTTGGAATCTTCTTTTTTATCTGTCTGCGTCTGTGTTTTCTTGGCGGATGCCGTACTGTTTCCACATCCAACGGTTCCCATTGACACCGCCGCACATAAAATGGCTATTACAATCTTTCTTTTCATTCTTTATCCTCTATATCTATAGTTACTTTCATCTACCAATAGTTAGTCCGTGTTGTTTTCAGTTCTGTTCTTCTAACTCAATAAATGTACCATATGTTTTTTTCTACTTCAATTCTTTTTTTGATATTGATATTTATTATCATTTAATTCCACTGTTGATTTTCCACCAAAAAAGCGCAAAAAAAATATCCTGAAATCTTTGATTCTTTCAAAAATTTCAGGATATCAGTGGACCTGGCGGGAGTTGAACCCGCGTCCGAAAGCCCATCCATTCGAGCATCTCCCATCACAGTCATTATATTAACATTCCCTCCATGCGGCACCTAATGACAGGTTCCCCACTTTAGTAGCTTCATAAATTCTTCCATCCCCTCAAAGCTTTGGGAACGAAGTGCTCCGCCTGTTTGAAGCCGGTGACCCGAACAGCGGATGATCCGGGGCCGACTGCGGCCTAATTAGGCTGCGTACGCTAATTCTGTATTGTCTGCGTTTATATTTAAGTGGAACTTTTAACGTAGTGTCCCGCTACGGATGGCTTCTCCAACTTCCAGACCCCCGTCGAAACCAGTACAAGCCCTGAATTACTTCTAAAAATGACGATTGTCATCAATCCAGTTTGCTGGTCGGCAGACGTTTGTATACATATACTAACACTAATACTTCAAAATATCAAGTCCTATCTATTATACTTTTCCATTAGCTAGTAACGCAAAATTCCCGCAGTCATTCATTTATTTTACGATACTGCATATGCCAAATGCTTTGCACATCGAAATGTTTCTGCGGGAATTTTGTACTTATATGAAACTAAAAATTGGCAACTATGTTAATTAATTCCTTTACTCTACATCTTTTAATGCTTCCAGATCTTCTTCTCCTGTACGAACCTTTACAACTTTCTGTACGTTGTATACAAAGATCTTTCCGTCTCCTACATGACCTGTGTAAAGTGTCTTCTTAGCTGTCTCAATCACTTTCTCTACCGGAATATTTCCAACAATTACTTCCACTTTTACCTTCGGAAGTACGGTTACATCCATCTCAACTCCACGGTATTTCTCACCGGCACCTTTCTGGATTCCACAACCCATGACCTGTGTCACTGTCATTCCTGTAACTCCAAGACTGTTGAGTGCATTTTTCAACTTCTCATATCTGGACAGTTTTGCAATAATGACAACTTTATGCATACCTGCATCCGGATCGACAGGACCTGAAACTTTTACAGATGCTGCCTTCTGAGCTTCTGTTGCACAATCATAATCATCTACACCAAGCTCTGTATTTTCATTGACACTCATACTTCCTTCTGTAATATCCATAAGACTGAATCCTGCGTATGCAGATGCAAGGCCATGTTCTTTAATATCCAGACCAACAATCTCTTCTTCCTCAGAAACTCGAAGTCCAACCGTCTTGTCGATCACTTTGAACACGATTGTCATGGTAACTGCTGTCCATGCAAGAACTGTAATAACACCTAAAAGCTGTAAACCTAACTGATGGAAGCCGCCGCCATAGAATAATCCGTTAATTGTACACTCTGGTGCATTTGTTGTAGCAAATAAACCAACTGCAATTGTTCCCCAGATACCATTGCAGCAGTGAACTGCGACTGCTCCGACCGGGTCATCTATATGTACCACATTGTCACAGAACCATACACCGAATACAACCAGAAGTCCTGCAACGACTCCGATAATAATAGAACCTGTTGCATCTACTACATCACAAGGAGCTGTGATTGCTACCAAACCTGCAAGTGAAGCATTCAGACACATGGATACATCTGGTTTTCCATATTTAACCCACGTAAAGATCATACATACAACAGT
>ENA-OPVT01002053-OPVT01002053.1-human-gut-metagenome-genome-assembly--contig:-NODE-2053-length-11382-cov-1.685265_pt1 | contig 11382 bp, 12 predicted proteins | sample MGYA00241499_ERZ501990 | MGnify/ENA primary metagenome ERZ501990 (study PRJEB25962, sample SAMEA2042104) | human gut metagenome | biome: human gut; feature: human-associated habitat; material: faeces...
CTGAAGCTTCTCAGGCCTTTTTTTGTATGTGGGATTAATATAAAAGAATGGATTTAAGGTAGATCGTATGCAGCAGTTTGAAGTTTTAGTGATCGGTATCGGCAATATCCTGTGGGCTGACGAGGGGTTCGGTGTCAGAGCAGTCGAGTCGTATCATGAACGGTTTGCCGATGACCCAAGAGTACGAGTCATTGATGGAGGTACATTGGGAGCCTACCTAATCAATGAGGTGATGAAACTGGTACAGGCAGAGTATACGTTTGACAACAATAAACTGCTGTTTTATTTTACCGCAGACGGAAGAATCGATTTCCGTCAGTTAGTCAAAGATCTTGCTGCGATTTTCAAGACAAGCCGGGAACTTTAAAAGTTCTTCGCAATGACGATATTCGACTTTGGTCATCGACCAAAATATCGGCCCATCAAGCCGGCATGAATGACGTCTTGGTGACAGCCGCTTTGAGCGGTTACGAACCGCAAGCCATTACCGTTATTGGGGTGCAGCCTTTGGAATTAAATGATTATGGTGGTAGCCTAACCTCAGTGGTTGACGCACAAGTCTATCCTGCCGTCAATGAAGCCATGAAGGAAATGACCGCCTGGGGGTTTGCTCCTCAAGAAAGAGTTGGAAACGATCAGCCTAGAGCACTCAGTGAAGAGATTTTAGAGAAAGAACCATACGAAAAAGGACGCCAGAGCGAGCAAGAAGCCTTTCGCTACGGAGATCTTCGCTTTATTAAGGTTAAATAATTTTTAGAGGTGACTTGAAAAGATGTGTGTGGCAATACCCAAAAAAGTCCTGGCCCTGCATAAAACAGCAAGCGGCACGAGCGCGGATGTGGATAATGGCGGCGAGTTGGAACGTGTGGACACCTCACTGATTGAATCGGTATCGGTCGGCGATTTTGTGCTGGTATTCAGAGGCAATGCATTGAGAGTCGTTGATGCAGAGGAAGCGGCGAAGATTCAGTCAGCATTGGATTGCGTCCAGAAAGTAATGGATGGGGAGTTTGATGAAAATCAGATTCAAGCCGGTTTTGCCGATTTAGACAACGCTTCGTCTGCTTTGCCTCCGCATCTGGCTCGTATAGTAGGTAAAAAAGTGATGTAGGGGGAGCCTATGCCTAAAGCCTTTAATGCGGTTACCGCTCAGATCAATCAGCTAGATATGGCTTCGCATCCGGTATTTAAGCGTCTATTCGGCGAGGCCGGTTTTCAGTGGCTGACATCGCAAGAGTTAGAAAACTTCATATCTCAAGATGGTTTGAAGATGTTAGTTTTTGCCGATGACCCTAATGAAAGAAAAACAACATTGGACATGGCTGTTATTGCTCCGGAATTAAAAAAAGCTTTCAATGGCGCTTTGACGGCGACGGCTTGGGCTGACTTTAAAGAATCGCGCAGCATGGCTGCTCGTTGGGGTTTGCGTTCAATGCCCGTGGTAGCAATCTTTCGAAATAAGGATTTACTGGGGGCCGTTCAGGGCCTTAAACCGTGGGATGAATATTGTTCTTTGCTATCTGAGATCGTCATTAGAAATAAACCTGTGGTTCGTACAATTGCGATCATGCCTGTTGAAAAACAGGACAGTTGTGATTGCTGAGAAAACTTCAAAAAGGATCAGGTATGGCACAAATATCATCGAGCCGTTGGGCCAATGTAAATTTAGACAGGCAAACCGAACACGAAGCGGCAATTGCGACGGTGAAATTTCTCGAAAAAGTTAGGGATACTTTGTCCGAGGGGGATTTTTCAACCAACAAGACGTTATTGACTATTCCCTTTAGAGAATTCGACCCTAAGCACCTGGATTTTGTTTTAGCAACGGTTGGAAGTGGTGAAGTTAGGGCAACGATAGGCCAATCAGTTCGATTGGAAGAAACAGCTATTGAAGGGTTGTGGCGCGTGCAGGAAAACGGGGTTGATCGTTTTGAAGTCGTTACGGTTCCTTCGGATCTGTTAAGAAACCTTTCTACAACGCCGCTAGAGCCTCAATTGACTGAAATTCCTCAAGGTGTTTTTGCTGCTTCGGCTATTCTTCAGGAACTTTCCCAAGCTCAGCGAACAGAAAATCTAGAGAAGTTGTCAGTGGAGCCGCCCTATACGGTTGAAATTTCTCGTCAGCCCCTTAGCCCGGAAGATGGATCTTTTCTTGAGGCCGTATTGGGTAAGGGAAAGATAGATATCAGTATTTCGGGTTTTGCGAGCGCTCATATTCAAAGCACTGCGATGAAAGGGATTTGGCGAAATCGGATTTTTAATAATGCCGGTAAAGCGCTTTTTGATGCCTATGTAGTGACGATGTTGCCGCCTGAGGTTGGAGAGTCCGCAGAAGAAATGAAGTTAGGTGCTCAGCATTGTGAAGAAATCTTGCAGTGGCTTAAGGAAGATATTCAAAGCGGTTCGTTATAAAGAGGTCTTGGAGTGGAAATGGCTCAAGAAACGATAGATCGTCTGTTGGATCGGTTAAATCGGGAACGTATCGGGGCTGAAACGAAAATGCAGTGCAAGGTTTGCTGGTATGTGTACGATCCGAAGCAAGGTTGTGAGGAATTTGACATCGCTCCCGATACACCGTTTTATGACTTACCGGACTTTTTTACGTGCCCGGGTTGTGGCAACGAAAAAGCGGGCTTTATCCCTTTAAATTCGGATGAGGAGCCCGCTCAGTAGCTTATTCGCTTTTTTGCGGTTTGAACATTTTTACTGTTTGGGCGACTTCTTCAATGTCGTCGGTGATGCCGATTCGCAAACCGCTGTATTTTCCGGTATTGACAAGATGCTCTAGGAGCGGATAAACGGGTAATTCCTTTCGCCAAAAATCTACGCCTAAGAAAACCATCAGACTCGAATAACCGTACGTTTTATAGTGATTAGGGACGGCAGCCTGAAAGATTTCCTGAATAGTACCGGCGCTACCCGGAGTGTAGATAAGTCCACCTCTTGTAATACTTAAGATCGTATCTTCGCGGATACTGTTATCAAAAAACTTTGCAATATGAGTGGCAAAGGGGGTCGCCGGCTCATGTCCGTAGAGCCAAGTGGGAATACCTAGACTGATGAAATGCGTTTGACGGAATTTAAGCATTACTTTGAATGCACTGCTTAACCAACCTTTATCTTGCCAACTTGGGGCCGCCTTAAGGATACTGAGCGCCTCTTCAACTTCTTCATCAGATCTTTCTGCAAGCCAAGCTCCTAAATGGGTAGCTTCCATAGCCCCGGCACCACCCCCGCTAACCATGATGAATCCCATTTCTGTCAGGCGCTTACTTAGAAAAACAATTTGTCTGTAGAAAGGATCGGTTCTTAGAAGGTCATGACCGCCCATGATGCCAACGATTTGACGTTCATGATAGTTAGCCAAGAAGTCCTTGATGGCGTTACTCATGGAGTGATCGTGTAAATACCGTGACAGTGTTTCCTTGATGTTTTTGGAAATGACTCCGCTTTGCAAAAAATGTTTATAAACACGTCTGTCGTAAGTATTCTCTATGGAACTCTCATCGCGGGGATCAAATCCGGAGTAAAGCGAATTGGCCGAGTACAGATAACTGCGATAGATGTCAAAGGGGGCATCCAGTTTCGGAAAAATCAGGTTCGTTTTATCAAGTTGCTGCGAAAAGGATTCGGGTAAAACACAACCTAAAAATAAACAGTCGCTGTATGTGGACTGGGAGGCCAAGTCTGCTAGATCTGAAAAATCGATATTTTGAAAAACATGATGATCTATGTGTCCTGGTTCGGTAACAAGGCCTAACAATTGAGTGATCGTTTCAATTTCGGTGTATTCGCGCATTGTTGGACTCCATTTGTTTCAATTACCTATTTTAGCGAAGGTTGTTAAAAGCTCTATCCTGATGCTCACAAGCTATCTAGAATAAAAGAAAAGACTCAGGAATAGTCATGATTATTATTGATCGCATACGCATTAACGGTTTTAGAAGTATTCGCAGTTTACAGATGCCCTTGGGGCGTAGTTCTGTTTTACTGGGGGCTAACAATTGTGGCAAAAGTACGGTTTTGAAAGCTTTGGAGTTGGCTCTCAGTGATGAAATCGCCGTTCAAAAGGAAGATTTTCATCTCAACGAGAAAGCGGAGTTTGGCGATGAGCTCTGGGTTGATGTTCGGTTTGTGCCGTTAAATAAAGATTCCAAACGCTTTTCAGCTTTTCAAATCGGTTGGCAAAAGGAATTCGATGGATTAATCCGAAGAGATCATTACAGACGTGAGTATTTTGCTTTTAGAACTAAATTTCAAAGATTGCCTGACGGGACAATTACCAAGCAGCGTTTCATTATCAATCATTGGGATCGGGAAAAGTTAGGCGAGGAACTTCAAGAGGTTCCCCATTCTTTACAGTTTGTCAGTATTGATGCCGAAGAAAATCTCCGAGAGGATCTCAAAAATGAGAACTCCTTTGTCAGTCGTATGGTAAGCGGTTTGGGGAGTGCATTAAAAAAACATCCCGATTATGCCAATAAGCCGATTGAAGATTTAAGGTCAATGTTGGATTCTTTGTGTCAGACACTGGAAGGTCCGGGGACGCAGTTGCCGGAAGAAGTGAGTCTTACGGCAGACAATATTGAAGAGTTCTTTTCGCTTGTGAAAAGTGATTCCGAGAAAATCATTCCTTTTTCGGCCCTGCAAGGTAAGGGTAGTCAAAAAAGTGTTGCCATTTTATCAATCGTTACGTTGGTGGATTTGTTGGCCAAACAAGCGGCCCTTCAGGAGCGCCCCTTATTTATGTTGATTGCTGCCGAAGAGCCTGAAATTCATCTACACCCCAATGCGCAGCGAGCATTAATGACGCAACTGAAAGCGCTCTCTCATCAATTCATTGTTTCAACGCATTCTCCCTATGTGGCTTCCGTCTGTGAGCCTTATGAATTTAGAAGCATGCAGAGGGATGGTGAAAATATTCAGGTCAGATGGTTGCCTCAAAATATTGATCCGTTAGAAGCCCGGGCAATTAAACGGTTGATATTGCGTTTTCGCGGAGAAACGCTTTTTGCCAGGGGGCTTATTTTTGTGGAGGGAGTCACTGAAGAGCAACTAATTCGCGGAATGTTCCAAGCTTATTTCGGAGATGACCCAAGTGCGTTCGGTATCAGCATTATGGGAGTGGACGGTAAGAGTTATGCACCATTTTTGATGTTGGCTTTGAGTCTCAAAAAGCCATTTTGTGTGATCAGCGACAATGATGGGGATGCGAGACACGTCGTGTTAAAGCAGCTTAGCGAAACAGAACGACGCTTACATTGCAAGGCAGAAGATAACCAAAGTGGCGTTTTTTTCCTCTCACCCGGATTAGCTATGGAAGGGGAGCTAGTGTACAAGACTGGGCTGAAAAGAGAGCTCTATGATGCGCTTTGGGCTTGTAACGCTTCTCCTAATGTATCTGTTAAGTCGAAAAAGTTGCAATACGAGCGTCTTATGGCGATGGCTCCCAGAGATATAAAACGACGTTTGGAAAAGAAAAAGGCGGAATACTCCGGTTTTTTGGGAGACATCATTGCTCAAAATACGTATTCACAACCAATAGAAAATATGATCCCATCTGCGATATTACGGGCATTTGAGTTGATTTCAGTTTGGCTAGGAAAAGAAAATAAAAAAGTGATTTGACAACAGATCGCAATTTGGTGAGGGGATTCGTAAATCCCTATTTCATTGGCTTTATTTGAATCGCTGTTTTTGTTGGGAGCATAGGACATTTGCTTGAGGGCGAGAGATTGTTAGCTTTATATCAACTTAAGGTTTGAAATCCAAAGTCGAAAATTATATAATTGGGGCAAATGGCGAGGGACTTCCCACGCGGCGTCAGGCTTCTGTGTTGTGCAGGAGCCTTTCGCTTTTTATGGGACAACTTTTAATCCGTATCCAAAATATGAATCTCCGTGTCCCTTTCTAAATTTTTCTCTTAGTATCTCGTAGGTTCTGTTTTGTTGGTTTGGTTTTGTGACAAATAGTCCTATTGGTCTAGCTGTCAAATCAGCAAGTTGGAGCCCATTGGAGTTTATTTGCTTGTGAGCGAATACAATTTCAAAAGGATATTCGGTTCCATGGTAATTGATTCCATCGCAAATTCTTCTAAAAGCTAATTCTAGATTTTTATCCTCGGTTTTACCTCTGGATTCACATACAATAAAAGTTTTTCCACTTTGGCTATTATCTGCAAGGAAGTTTCTTAAACGCTCTAACCCAAACTGCATGGCTAATGTGTATGGCTCAGTAGGATCCTTATACCGATTTACATATGAAGATTTCTTAATAACGATAGCAATAATCGTCATTTCTGCATTTTTAATTATTGTTGTCAGTTCGTCCATAAAAGAAGTTCTTTTTTCGAGATTAAGAGACGAAAAAATACCCTCCCTTTTCCGGAGTTCTCGTTCATGTAAAACAACCATGTCATGCCCGAAGTAGTTAAATTTTAGGTTGCTCATGCATGGAATAACATGGTTTACATAGTCACTTTTTTTGAAAATGCAAAACGATAAGACAAATGTTGGGAAATTTGGGTCAATTTTGTCTAAATTTGCATCACCGCTTTCGTCAACATAGACAATGTAATCGCTAAATTGATTATCCAATTCTGACTCCGAAATCAATGTTTCAAATAAATAGGGCACGGAGCGCCCTCTGTTTTAAAGTTCTTCAGCTTTGTAGTTGATAATACACTTATCAGTAAATTTCATTGTCTCTTGATCTTCAGGAGGTACTTTGTGTGGTTGGTAGTGTGGATTGTCACTTAACAACAGAGCCGATCCATTAATTTGCCGTTGAATTCTCTTGATAAATGTGTCCTGACCGGCCTGAATCGCATCTTTTTCTGCAGGGTTAATGCCTTGTTTTATCTGAGCCTTCTACTCCGCAGCTTTTTTAAATACTTCGCTCAAAGAGAGCTTCGGGTATCTTCCAAGCGGGAAGACGCGTTTCGTTGCTTGATCAATCAGCACAAAATATTTTCCGATTGTGCCGTCAACAAGCGGTCTCTTTTGTGATTGTCCTGAGCTTTTTTTCTGTCATGCGCTCAGCTATTTTCGGCATGTTTTTCTCTCAAGGTGCCGTTTATGCTCCCAATAAATCCAGAAAATTTTGTATTTTTTGCTCCCTGGCGATTTCATTGGGAGCGTCTATGGTAGCAAAAACCACGAGCTTGAGACAAAGAATATAGATACGAGACAACGTGAGACAAACTATATTGTTTCAATGGATAGCTGAAAATAGGGGAGTTCTTAGAACGAGACAATAAAAAAGCGATCTGACAACAGATCGCAATTTTGAAAGATGGTCGGGGTGAGAGGATTCGAACCTCCGACTCCTACGTCCCGAACGTAGTACTCTACCAGGCTGAGCTACACCCCGACAATCACCGTTATTAAGCCTTGCGCTCAACAACGAAGGACAGCAATTCTATCAGAGAATTTTTGAAAATGGAAGGGGGAAGAACATCGAGTGCTAACTTTCCTTTTTCAAGTTCCATTTCCGCTCGTGCTTTGCAACGCTCAATGGCCCCACTAGCTTGAATAATTTGAGAAATTTTCTCAAAGTCGCCGTGGCCGTCACGAATGGCCTTTTCGATAAAAGCGCGATCCTGTTCGTTGGCAGCCTGCATTGCATAAATGACTGGCAACGTAACCTTCCCTTCTTCAAAATCAGCGCCGATTTGTTTTCCGCTCTCTGTAGGATTGCCGGAGTAGTCCAGAATATCATCGGCGATTTGGAAAGCATTGCCGAGAGCCATTGTGTAGTTTACGAGCGCTTCTTCAGCCTCTTTAGAAGCTCCGGCGAGAGCACTGGCCATTTCCGCTGCAGCGGCAAAAAGTACCGAAGTCTTTCTTTCAATGACTTTGAGATAACGAGCCTCATCGACACTGGGATCGTGAGCGTTTTTCATCTGAATAACTTCGCCTTCACTTAACGTGTTGGCAGCACTGGCAAGAGCTTGCATCACCTGTAAATTGCCGATGCGAATCATCATTTCAAACGAGCGGGTGTACATGAAGTCACCAACCAATACCGCGACGCTATTGCCCCATTTTGCGTTGGCGGTCGGTCGTCCTCTTCTCATCATGCCTTCATCCACGACGTCGTCATGCATCAACGTAGCCGTATGAAGCATTTCGATGGTCGCACCGAGTTCTCGATGATCGTTGCCGCTGTACCCTAAAGCTTTTGCCATGAGCATTAAAAGCGCAGGGCGCATACGTTTGCCGCCGGCTTGTGTGATGTAGGAGCCGATTTCCGTGATTGTCGGGCTTTGGCTATGGGCAAATTCCCGAGCAAGGATGTCGTTGACGGCTTTGAGATCCTCGGCAATGGGGGCGAGGACTGTTTGGGCAGATTTCTTGATAGAAGAGGTATTCGATGTCATAGTGTGGCTCATTATACCCACGAACTCCGACAAAAAAGGGAGGAAAACATCCTCCCTTCTAGATTGCTCTTACTGACTCTACGCCGATTGAACCTTACTGGAATCTTGTGTTTCCGGCGTTGTTGCATTGAGTTTTTGTTGCAACATCGCGATGATTTCGTAGTGGTTAATCAGTTCTCGTGCAAAGAGCAGGAAACTTAAAAAGAGTTCGCAACCACGTGCGGAGAAACCTTTGTCAGGACCGTTACGGAGCAGTTTTTCCTGAATGGTTTCAATGCGAGCAAGAAGCGATTGTGCATTGGTGTGCAAAGCCGCCACATCTGCTTTGCCATTGTGGTTGCCGACAATTTCAAGCAGAAGCTGAGATAAATCCGCTAAATCTTGACTCAGTTCACCTTGGAAAGTGCGGTGGCGATTGGCAATGTGATCTTTAGAAAGACGAGCCAAAGCCTGCAGCGAGCGTCCTACATCACGCAGATTGGTGAATGTGCGGAAATAGCTGTAACGGGCGTCATTGTCCTCTTTGGTGGGAACAAAGCCGGAATTTTCCATCTTGTAATAAATGCCCCGCTCATGGGTGAGCTGATCGAAGTTTTCATTCGACTGCAGTTTGAGCTTACGCAATCCGCTTTCATCATCATTGAGGAAAGTTTCAACGATATTGTTATAGAGCGTGACAGTGGTCAAAAGGTTTTCGCCGACACGTTGATTCAAAATTTCACGAATCTTATTGACGTCGTAACGAATAGCTTGTTCGGCTTTGTAGTTGGCTTCCTGTTGCTTAAAGCGCATATTGCTTCGGATGATGAGAATAAACGCCAGGATGGCAAGCAAGAACGCCACGAAACCACCTCCCAGGAAAATGATCGAGCAGACAACGGCAGCCAATGTACTGGCGGCCGTAACGAACCAGCCGCTGATCACGGTTAAGACGCCGGAAATGCGGTAAACGGCAGTTTCACGGTCCCAAGCGCCATCAGCAAAAGAAGAGCCCATTGCGACCATAAACGTAACGTAAGTGGTTGAAAGCGGCAATTGCAAGGATGTAGCTGAAGAAATCAACGCAGCAGACAACACAAGGTTGACGGATGCTCGAACATAGTCAAAAGGAAGGGGCACTTCACCACGCTTCAATCTTCTGTGTTTGAAACGAGAGTCCAGGGTTTTCTTAACAGCTCCCGGGATTAATTGATTAACAATGCTTCCAAGGCCCATAGAGGCACGGACGATAACACGACCCGGAATCGAGGAGCCGAACTGTTCATGATCACTTTGCTGAGAAGACAGATTCAGAGCTGTTTGAAGTACGCGGTGGGCTTTTTTAGAGAACCACAACGTAAAGACCATGACGATGCCGGAAGCAAGCAGGAAGAACGTGTCGGTCTTCGTCGAAACCAATAGTCCGCTCATAATGAGATCGTCAGGTTGTGCGCCCGAAGCCATCCAGATCTTGAAGCTATCATAGGCGGCAAGCGGAACACCGACGAAGTTCACCAAGTCGTTACCAGCGAAGGCAAAAGCCAGGGAGAAGGTGCCGGCCAAGATGACAATTTTGAAAACATTGAATTTGCAGACAAGGATGAGCAGTTGAAAGAGAATGGAGAAACCGACAAATAATGCAATGACAAGCATTTGAGTATTGGCTTCAATCCATTCAATCCATTCCGGTTGCATGAAGCTGGCACCGCGAGCTCCCTTCATGACCAGAAAATACGCAATAGCCGTGATGGATAAACCGCCGAAAACACCGCCGACGTAGGGATAGACTCTTTCGAAGTAGAAAGAGAAGATCAGTCGCATAATGTACTGCACCACAGCGCCTGAAATAAATGCCACGACAACTGAAATCAAGATGGCAGAAATAATGGTCAATGATTCACTGGTATTAATATAGTCAAAGACCATTTGTAAAGAACCGCCTTCCCAATATAACTTAATAGCTGCGGCGGCAATGGCACTACCTAATAATTCGAAGACGATGGAAACGGTGGTGGAGGTGGGAAGACCGAGGGAGTTGAAGGTATCAAGTAAGACGATGTCGGCGATCATAACCGCAAAGAAGATAATCATCACTTCTGTGAAATTAAACATCTGCGGGTGGAAGATGCCGGAACGTGCTACCTCCATCATACCTGATGAGAAGGTCGCCCCTAAAAGAACCCCGAAGGTGGCAACCCACATTGTTGTGCGGAAGCTTGCGATGCGTGATCCCATAGCGGAATTAAGGAAGTTCACAGCGTCGTTGCTGACGCCAACGAAGAGATCGAAGCATGCAAGGCCAGCCAAAAACACAAGCATCGCTATATAGTAATATTCCATGAGTTCCCCGTCGGAAAGTTCGTAATATTGTCAACGTCTTGTAACGTTGCGCGAAGTTTATGACAGAATTATGACAACAATATGACAAAATAACGGATCAAACGTATATTTTTCGGGTTATTGCTGATTCTTTGGGTGCGTGCTGTAAATTAATTTGCATAACTAATTGATTTATGAAATAATCCGTCTTTCCACGCATGAGTAGGCGGGGTTTGTCCTGCCGATTAACTATAAAAAGGTTTCGCAGACAGTGCGTTGGCTGAGCGAAACGGGCGAGGTAATAAACAATGTACGCAATTATTAAGACCGGCGGAAAGCAATATCGCGTTGCTGCCGGTGACACGATCAAGGTTGAAACCTTGAATGCCGAAGTCGGCTCCCAAGTGACCCTTTCTGAAGTCTTGGCTGTTTCCGATGGCAATGAACTTAAGGTCGGTGCTCCCTTCGTTGAAGGCGCCAGCGTTACGGCCACGGTTGTTTCTCACGGCCGTCACGACAAGGTTCGCATCTTCAAGATGCGTCGTCGCAAGCACTCCATCAAGAGCGCTGGTCATCGTCAAAACTACACGGAGCTCAAGATCGACTCGATCGCGGCTTAATTTGGACTTTTCTAAGAGAGTAAGAAAATGGCACATAAAAAGGGCGGCGGTTCTACCCGCAACGGTCGTGACTCCCAAGCTAAG
>ENA-OPVT01002054-OPVT01002054.1-human-gut-metagenome-genome-assembly--contig:-NODE-2054-length-11377-cov-2.733969_pt1 | contig 11377 bp, 7 predicted proteins | sample MGYA00241499_ERZ501990 | MGnify/ENA primary metagenome ERZ501990 (study PRJEB25962, sample SAMEA2042104) | human gut metagenome | biome: human gut; feature: human-associated habitat; material: faeces...
CTGTTAATCCTGTAAAAATCTTTCCTCTTATTTTAAAACTTCTATGATGTTTATTTCTTCCAATATATTCTTTTCTCAATTCAATAATTTCATCTGAAGATAGTACTAAATTTATTCCTGATATATAAACTCTTGTTTTCATAGATTCTTACCTCCTCCTTGAGCAACTTCAATATTCTCTTTTATAATTGGATTTTTTCTTAATATAAGTTCATAATTTCCAAATCCCTCTTTAACATTTAAAGTTTCTATATAACTATATATATACATATCATCTAAATATAAAATAATAGAATCTCCCTCTGTTGGAGTAATCTCTACAATAACATCTCTATAATCTACTTCTTTACTAAACTCATTCTCATATTCCCAATTAACTATTTCATGGATATTTTCTCTGTTTAAAGCTAAAATATTTTCTTTCATTAAATTCTCTTTTTCTTTTAAATTAATAGTTTCTCCAAATTTTATTTCTAAATATTTTTTTAACTGTTTTCCTAGTTCTTTTTCTTCTTGTTCTTTTTGAATTTCAAAATTAGAATAATTAAAAATCTTTCCAGTTATAATTATTTCAGGCTCGGCTTCATATCTAATAGTATCTTTTCTATTTTCAGAATAATATTCATTATATACTTCATTTAATGGCTCTTTACTCATAGAATCATATGATAATGTATTTATTTTTACATTTTTTATTTCTGCTTTAGATAATAGTATATGATTTCCTTTTGATAAATCATTTGATTTTATTATTATTATAGATTTCATATATTTTTCTCCTTCCTATACCTTTTTTAAAAAATAGCAATTTCTCCTATTCTCATTGTTATATCTACTCCAATTACTCCAAAATGTTTTTCCCAAAATAAATCTATTTCCAATCCTAAAGGCAAAAACATTTCTTTTATGAAATTAACTTTAAGAATATTTTCTTTTGTTTGCTTATAATTTAAATATATTACTATATTTGTTTCTGAAGTTAATCTATCGTAAATTATTGAATCTGAAAAAATAGTTTTAAAAACCTTTTTAAAAGCTTCTAACATATTAAGGTAGTTATACATACAATACAATCCATCTGCTATTACCACTTTTTCATATTCTTTGAAAACTTTAAAATTACTTTTTATATTCTCTCCAAAAGCCCCTTTTTCAATATTTTTTACCATTTCTTTAATAATTATATCCTTCTTATTTTGTCCTAAATACAAATCCAATTCTCCTAAAAAATGAATCAAAATATTAAAAATGCTATCCCGTATTTTTTGATTGTATTTATATTTATCTGGATCTAATAACAAATAAAATATATCTGCAAATCTTATAAAAGGATTAACTTCTAAAGTTTGGCATTTCATGCTCTCAAGATTACTTTTAACCTCATTTATTGCCTCTAAGTTAAGTTCTGTATATGGCGATAAAATCTCTGAAAGACAGAATTTAAAATTATTACTTGGTATCTCTACAAAATTTGTCAAAGGATACCAAATATAATTATATCCTTTATTATCCATAAATAAGCTCCTTTTTATTTAACTCCATGTTTATTTCTTTCATAAATATTTTTTTTGGGAACAATAGTATTGTTATCTTGATTCTCTTCTTCAATTAAATCAATATATATTTTTATTTCTAGAGGTTCTCTTCCTTCAATTCCTCCTAAACTTCCTATATTATTATATTCCCCTAATATTATTTTCCCTTTATACCTTCCTTCATCTGCTTTTTCCACTTTCATATCATATCCTTTAAAATTATTTGATTTTTCAAAACTTTCTACAAATAATAAATCTTTTTGAGTTATTGCACTTGTTGGGACTATTAATAAACCTTTACCTATTACTCTATTACTTGGATGTAGAATTTCATTGTATATATTTAATGGTTCATTTGCTTGTTTCCTCAATTCAATTTCTGAACCTTTTGATATTAAGCTACTATATGATTTTACTCTCTTTCTTACTACACTTTTTAAAGCATTTTTTCTAAATTCCTGCCTAATGACACAAGGCATTAAATTTCCTGAATCTCCCATAAAGACTAAAAAATTATTTAAGTTATGAAATCTTTCACTTGATTCTAATCTTTCTCCTATTCTATTTTCTCTTATTTTTGCTTTTGTTCTTCTATCTATCTTTTCTGTATTAACATATAGTCTATCTAATAATGTCTTTTCTTTTACATTTACTAATACTTTTTTTCCTATCGAATCTCCATTTAATCCCCCAGCTACAAAATCTTCATCCATATAATAATTTATCAAACTTTCTATATCTTTTACTTTTTCTCTTTTTTCTTTTAATATATTTAAACTTGTTCCATAAAATTTTTTTAATCTTCCTTTAGAATCAAGAAAGGATTTTTCATCTATCCCATTTATTTTCTTTTTAAAAAGTGTTAGAGAAATTCCATTCAAGAAAAATTCATCTTTATGTAAAACACTTCCATATGTTCCTAATCCATTCCATGTTATTGTAACTACTTCCTTTCCACTACAATAAGCATAAAAATGTACATATTGTGCTAATGCTCCTGCTAAGCTATGTCCTGTTATGTGAATATTCTTTTCTGGTCCATATTTAGTTCTAATATATTCATAGAAAAAAACTGCTTCAATTTGTTGAATATCTGTTTCTTTAAAATATATATTTGCATCTGTTATTGCATCTTCTGGAATAAATTTATTATTATGTTTTATACTTGGTTCAGTTCCTCTATATGCTATTATTATGTCATTACCTCTTTGAAAAGCTACTCCAAAGAAACCACTTTCTTTATATTCTTTTAGAAGTTCTGCTGGAAAAAATCTATTTTGAATAATTTCACCAGTGGCACAATCTAAATATTCCCAGCCATTAATTATACTTTCAAAAAATGGTGTTCTTTTTTCTGTTTTATCCAATGAATAAACTAAAAATAGCCTTTTATCTTCTTCATGATAAGTATAATTTTCTAATTTCCCTACTTTTCCATCTATAGTTTCATTCTTAGGATAATGTGAGGGATCATTATAGAAATCTGTTTTTATATCTTTTAAAATAATCGTATTTAATACCATATCCTTTATAGAGTTTGTTTTTAGTGGAGTTCCTTTTTCATCAATAGTTACTAATTTTTCTTCTTTTAAATTATTCCAATGTAAATATGATAATTGTGCCATTAAAGCATAATTTATATCTGGTAATTTTTTCTCATTTTTATCATTATCTTTCATGGTTATCCTCCTCTAAAATATATATTTTATTCCTCAATTATCAATCCAATTCTTAGTGCCGAATCTCCATATTTTCTTAAAGATTTATCACTAAAATTTGTAAAAATTGTTTGATATCTACTATTAAAACCTATATCCTTATAAAATACATTTATCAAAGATATTTTCTCTTGTTTGCTTATTTCCTCTTTGGTTTTTATCTTCTCTAATATTTTCTTTATCTCTTCTTTTTCTCTAAATGGAGGATATACTTGATAAAATACTAGCTCATAATCTTCAAAGAAACTATTATCTCTTATATATACCTGTAAATATGTCTTTAAATTTATTTCATCTTGCATAAATTTAGCAAATTCATAGGTTTTCTTTTTCATTAATTCTTTATCTATATCTTCTAATCTGTCTACAAATAGATTTACTACTGTGTAATCTGCTCTTCCTTTATCTTCAAAGGGAATTTCTTTGCCTATTATTTTTAGCATTCCTCTAAAACCTTCTAAAGAGGGATAAAAATTATTATTTAATACACTTAATTCTCCAAATATCTCTTTCATCTTTTGCTCTATTGGTTTATCTACTTCTATCTTTAAAAACATTGCTTCATAATCACTTAAATATACCCAGCCATCATCATTTTCTTCTAATGCTAGTTCCATTCCAAATGGATAACCTAGTTTCTCTAATCTATCACTATACAATATTCCTCTATACCTTATATTAGTGTTTATATCTTTTTCATAATCTAATCCTTGTATAAAATAGAATTTATCATCTGGATATTTTGAATTAAACATTGAAATTATCTCTTTGTTCTTCTTTAATGAAAACTTCTTTGTCTCATCTTTACAAGATATTATAAATAGAAAACTTAGTATTAATATAAATAATTTTTTCATAAGCTCTCCTTTTGCTATTTAATCTAGTTAGCATTAAATTTACATTTAGAATCCTTTATTTCTATTACTCCTCCTACATTACAACTTATTGTACTACTACTTAATAATATATTCTTGCCATTTAATCTATTATTTGGACTTACTTCATTCCATTCTTTTAAAGATATAAAATACTTACATGGCTTATTATCCTTACATTTACAACTTCCAAAATCCCCTATATTTAAAAGTCTTTGTTTATCTTCTTTTGTTGCTATTAATCTTCCATCTGCTGTATAATTTCCTTGGGAAGTTACTACTAATTCTTTTGGGGCTGTTCCACAATTACATTCTAATATTGCTCCTGAACATACTTTTGTTGTCTTTATACTACTTACATCTACTTTATCTAAAAAATATAGGGGTACTCTTGTTAAACCTACTCTTATCTTATCTAAACTTGAATAAGCAAATCCCATTCTTTCTGGGGCATAACTTTTCATTTCATTAAAGATTCCTAAATTTAATTCTGCCCTATTCTTACTATATTTATCTTCTTCTATTACATAATATTTTTCTATTAATTTTGGATTTTCTTTAAACTCTTTCATTACACTTTCATAATGTTCAGGTAAAGCTATTTTTTTACCTCTATCTTCCATAATTTTGAATAAAGATTCATTTAAAGTTTCTTTATCTAGAGATGTAGAGATACCAAAAAGTATTAAATCATAATCTTCATCTTCTATTCTTTCTGATATATTTTTTTCATTATAATCTTCATCAAAATTAAAACAACTTCTAATAAAACTTGCTGTATACTCTTCACTTATTTTATTTAATATAATTTCTTCAGTAGAAGAATCTAAATATGGGGCAAATAATAGTTCTAAATTCAATAAAAATTTTCTTTTATTCTCATCTTCTTGATTATAAATTGAATATTTTTCTTTTAATTCTTTAGTTTCTTCAGTAAAATAATTAATATTTTCATATGGATTATTTTCTAAATCTTCTTTAAACTCTTTACACATTCTTAAAATAATTGACATTGCAAATCCTATAAAAATTTTTTCATCATCTTTAGTTAAAAACGAATCTAAATATAGTATTTTATCAATATAAGTACCCTCACTATTTTTATCAAAAAATACTTTTAATTCTATTTCAGAATCATTATTTTTAAAGATTAAAATGCTATTTTCTTTTTTATTAATTTTATTAAATTCTTCATAAGAATCTATGGAATAATTACTTAAATATTCTAAACTTATTAATAAGAGAAAATCATCTATTTGTAAATTTTCTAATCTCATATCTTTATTAATGTATGTATAACAATATTCAGTAGATTTTATTTTTTCTGTTACTGTTCCATCTTCATTTAATACACCATAGTTTTTAAGTTTTTCCATAAATTGATTTTGAGATTTTTGTATTTTTAAATTTTTTCGATTATCACTTACTACTGAAAGAATATTTTTAAATATATTTCCAATACTAGTTAAACAAGAAATTAAAAGTCTTTTTATGATATTAACCCTGCTATCTTTTTTTAAAGAGATAGCGGAGATAAATATAAAAATTTGATAGAAAAGTGTTTTGACTGCTAATTTTTCTCCTTCTAAAATTAGATCAGTTGAATAAGAATAATATTTTAAATTATTTATTAATTCTTCAAAATTATCTAAACTAAATGTAGTGATATTATTTAAATTGTTTGGTGGAAATAATGTAAAAGATTTACTTTTTTCTTTACAGGAAATACCATATAGATTAGCTAATTTACCTGCAACTCCAACACCTGTAAAAATAATTTCGTAGTCTTTATTTTCAATATTTTGCTTTAAATCTAGGTATATTTCTTCTAAAAGAAATAACTCTTTTGGGAAAATTTTTTTATCTAAATTTGTATCAATATATTGTATTTTCTCATTATTTTGAAATGAAATAACTATTTTTTTTAATTTTTTATTTCTACAAATAACTATTCTTACTCCTTCATCTACTAGACTTATCTCTTTATTTAATATTTTTTTTACTTCATATTTTTTTTGTTGACGATTTAAAATATTTTTTTCTATTTTTAAAATATCTTCATAACTAATTTCTTGATTAAATTTCGGAATTGTTATTTTGGGAATATATTCCCCTGCTATTTCAGCTATATATGGACTCTCCAAAAAAGTGTTTATTTTATCAGCTATACTGCTTATTGATTTTGCTAATTCTACTTCTTCTCTTGTAGGAATTTCTTTTTTATATGTAATAACTAATTTATTTTCTACTATTTCTAATGTTTTTTTGCCAATAGCATAGTTATCTCCCCCAAATATCACTTCCCAATCATTTAAAAATTTTCCAACATTTTCTTCTTTATTTGTTGCCTCACAATATGAATCAAAGTATTCCATTAATAATGGGGCTTCTCTTATTAAATCTTTCTTTGTTTGATAAATATATTTTTTTTGTTCTTTATCTGTTATTCTAAAAAAACTTCCTAAATTTTCTTGTATATATTTTTTCTCTATATTATTTTGTAAATAAATTTCATCACTGTCTAACCCTATGTGTGAGTTATATTCAATAAAGTCTAAATTTTGTTTAAATAACTTCATATTATTTTCTTTTTCTCTTATAGAATCACGTATTTTCTGTCCATTTAACTCATTTTCTATTAATGAATAGATTGTATGATTTGACAGGATTTTCTCTATAAATTTTCCATTATTATTTGGGTCTGGAACTCTTTGTTTTTCTTTAACAACATCAGCAAATTCCATCTTTAAATTAGAAAGATTACATATTGCTAACAGTTCTTTATCTGTTATCTCCATTTTATTACCTCCTACCACATTTCCCAGTCAAATCTAACATCAGTTATTGAATTATATTCTCTTACTTCACGATTATCAAGTCCTTGAGATTTTATATATTTAGGTGAATATACTTTTATTCCTAAAAGTCCACCATAAAATTCCTTTAAATATTCTGACTTATTAATTGAGTTTATCTTTTCTGAAAGTTCTTCTTGAGTCATATTATTAAATTCTTTATTTCCTGCTTTCATTAAAACTCTTCTTTGCTTTCTCCATTCCTCAACAGATAAATTTTTAGGTAAATTTTCTAGTAATTTTCTAGGGGTTGATATTAACTCTCTACTATCCACAACTAAGATATCTAAATCTACATATTCAAAAGTTCCTGTCTCTTTCATAAATTGCACAAATTCGTAAATCTGTTTCCTATACCATTCTCTGTCTTCATCGCTTTCTACTCGTCCAAATATATAGATCCCTCCTGATAATGGATTAAAATTACCATCTGGGCGTTCTTTATATAACTTATTTCTTAGTTCCATTTCTTTTACATAATCTTCCTCTATATATCCACCTTTTAAATCTAAAACTGGTAATACATTTTCTCCAAATAGCTCTTTTAATTTGGGTAAGTAAAAGTTATTTGCTGATTCATTTAAAAGAACTTTGCCATAGGTATCTCCACCTTTTCCATTTTCAACAAATCCTTTTGCCCAATAATATTTATCTTTTTCTTTTGGAGTTCCTACAAGTTCTTTAGGATATATTTCTGCTTCATACCATGAACTTATTCCTATACTTCTTTTTCCTCCATATGCTATTACAAATTCTTTATTATATTTTTTTTCTAAATGTCTTAATAGAATACTTTCAGGATTAAATTTTAATTTAAAAAAACCAAATGCAACTATTCCTATTAAAAATACTACTATGTATTTTTTCATTTTTACCATCTCCATTAAATTAAAAATTTTTTATTAATCCTGAGTATTTTTTAGTTCTTAATAATACCTTTACACTCATATTCTGGAAAATATAGCTGTAAATCTGAAATTATAAAACTTAAAATATCATTGGTAAATTCATCTTTTATAAGTGGAATAAACTCAAAATACATATATGCTTTTTTTCCCTTTAATTTAAACTCATCTATTATAAAGTCATTTATTTCATATAATAATTCACATTCTTTTTCTTCTGATGTTATTATAATATTTTCTAATTTAAGATATTTTCTAACATCTTTATAACTATTTAATATTCTATAAATCTCTCCTTTATTTCTTATTCTTAAATCATTTTCCATTTTTATTTGATTTATGAAATTATTTTCAACTTTATTATCAAAAAACATATATTTTAACCTAGAATAATCTTTAATCTCTATTGGTAAAATACTCCAAAATGTCCATTTAATTGGACGAGATTCATCTGTTACTATTTTCATACTATTATCTATTGTTTTTGCCACAGTATATATTTTATTATCAGAATGAGGGCATAAATAAACTTTACTTACATTTTCAAAAACAACAGTATGCTCATAATGAATTTTATTAATTGTAGGCTTTATAAGCCCATCACTACTAGCACTTTCTTCTTTAATATTCCAAAGTATGATATAGTCTTCTACCCAATATGGAGCTAATTCTCCTTTATCTATAAAAACTTCCTCTCCACCTTTTAATTCTCTTATTAATTCTGGATCATACTCCTCTATTATTAACTTAAACATCTTTCTAATATAAGGAATATTATATGTTTTCCATTTCATTGTATTTAAACAAAAAATATCATAAAGCAATCTCATTTTTTCTAAATATTCTTTTTCAAAATCAAGTCTCAATTTTAAAGTATATTCTCTATTTCCACAAAAAACTGTTCCTGTAAGAATTTTATTTTCTAATTTAATAAGCTTTTCTAAGCCTAAGTTAATAAAAACTCTTTTTAATATCTTTTCTTCTTTTTCATCAGTTAAAACTTTCTTTAAGTCATTTTCTTCTAAATCAGAATTAAGAATAGGAGAATAAGTTACTTCATATAGATATAAATCCTTTTTAGGAATCATTAAACTTCCAATATAGATATTCTCATTTTTCTGAATGGTAGTATCTAAAATACTTCTTTCAAAATTTTCCATTCTATTTCCTACAATATCTATTAATTTGTTTATTGTAGAAAGAGCTGTTTTTCTTAATAAATTTCTCTCATCTACATCTAAATTTTTTAATTCATCTTCTATTACTTTTTTTAGTCTATCCATAAAGTACCTTACCCTCCCTATACTTTCTTTTAATGTCTTCCATCAAAGAAGCTTATTGTAGTTATATCCTCTTCAAATGAAAAATATTGCTTTTTCCCAATAAAAGTTTGATTATTTTCTCTCTTTACTGCTGTTACATAAAATCCCCAGAAGTTTTTGTCTGTATAAGCAAAGAATTTTGTTTCTCCATTAAAAATTGTATCTAAGTCATCTTGTTCAAAATGGTTATCCAAAAGCTCTAATACTCTTTGCTCATCTTCCTCTTTATAGAACTCTGGTTTATTTATGTAAGTAAAATGTTTCTTTATCTCTTCCTCTTTATTTTTTAAATATAGTGGTAATATCTCTGTTGAAGAAATCTTTTTAATTGATCCTGCACTAGCACCAGCTTGTTCTCCTGTTCTTAATATTTCTATCTCTTCTCCTGTATACTTTGTTCCATGTAAAGAATAAGGAACTATTGGAATGTCATTTTTCACTGCTACCCTAATATTTCCTATCTTACTTGAATTTAAATATCTTATTGCTCCATCAAGGCAACTTATTTTAAGTTGTTGCTCATCTTCTTCTAAGTTTCTTCTAAAATCTACCATTTTACCTGGAACAAATTCTTTTAATACCTCATCAAATAAATTTACTTTGCATGTTTGTCCACTAAGTTTTATTAATGAATAATCAAATATTATTCCTGTTTCATAATAAAGAGTTAAAAATCTTCTAAATATTTCATATATATCCCCTTTTATAAGCTTAATAATTTCACTTTTATTAATTATAATATTAGGGAAAGTACTAATATTTCTCATAAAACCATTATCATATATATTTAAATTCCAGCTTGGTAAAACAGTTGAAGATAAATCACTATTTTCAAAATGAACACTATCAAATTTTGTTCTAACTATTGTAGTTTTCCTAAATAATTCTTTCTTTAATTCTTCTGCTATCTCCCATAAAAAGAAAAAATTATTTTTTACTTTAGAGTAAACATCACTAGCTCTATTTTCAAAATCAGCAAATTTAGTAGGAATAATTTTCTCCACTTTTTCATATTCTTTTTCTATATTTTTGTATATTTCTTTTACTCCTTTTTCATCAATATCTCTATATATTAGCTCTCCAATATTAGGAATTAATTCATTTATTCCTAATTCATTTTTATTTTGATAATGTTGTGCCAAAATAATTTTTAAATACTGCATAATTCTATAAGTAATATTATTTCCACCAAAACTTTCTTCACTATTTTCAAATGTAGTTTTTATATCTATATCATAATTTATCTCTTCCGAATTTATCTTAAATACACATGAAGCTAAGTCTGTTGTTCCTCCACCACAATCTATTATAAGAGCTTTATATTCCTCTCCATCAATAAACTTATTTTTATAGATTATATTTTCAATAGAATTATATAAAACTGCTACTCCTTCATCTAAAGCATTTTCTTCAATTATCTTATAATCTGGTAATATTTCTTTAAACATCATTAAAAATTCACTTTTTAGTTTTACTGGAGTAGTTATGTGAATATTTTTAAATTTACATTTAAAAAGAGTTTCAGCTCTGTATACTATATAATCTATATATGCTTTTACAATCTTCTTTCTCTCTATATACCTAATATCTCCATTTTCATCAACTATTCTTTCTTTCTGATCTATTGATTTTACCCAATTTTTTATACCATAAAATACACTTCCTTTTAAATTATAGTTATTTTCTTTTAATAACTCTTCCAGCTTTTCTATGGAGCCATTCATACCTTTTGATCCTTCTACCTCATATCCAAAAGCATAATCTATGTTATTTTCATTAAAACAGTTTTTTATATATACAACTGTTGGAATTACATTAGAATAATTATCAAGTCCTTTAGGAAATTTGACATAATTAGTTTTATCTAAATAAATATGTCCTCCTAGTATTTTATGTTGTGGTAAGTTTTTTATATAATACTTATCTAAATATGCTCCCGCTGTAGTATTAGCTGTACCAAAATCTATACATAAAGGAGTATCTGTAATTTCTAAATCTAAAAAATGGAAACTGTCTAGTGGTACTTGATAATAATTTAAAGACATAGGAAGTTTACTCTCTATATCAGCATAGTATGAGTTAAATAAAAATTTCTCATCACTTCTTCCAAAAAACAATAAAGAGTAATTTTGATTCTTTAAACCATCTAATCTAAGTAGTTTTTCAT
>ENA-OPVT01002065-OPVT01002065.1-human-gut-metagenome-genome-assembly--contig:-NODE-2065-length-11332-cov-2.552718_pt1 | contig 11332 bp, 10 predicted proteins | sample MGYA00241499_ERZ501990 | MGnify/ENA primary metagenome ERZ501990 (study PRJEB25962, sample SAMEA2042104) | human gut metagenome | biome: human gut; feature: human-associated habitat; material: faeces...
TATGACCTGACAGAGAATCTCCAGTCCGTCAAGACCTAACCCTTGAAATGAGTACGGGCTTGTTCTCGGTTTAAATGCTCCTCCGCGCAGAAGATTAGCTCCGGCGGCTTTTGCGGCTTTTGCGATCTCGAGCACTTGATCAAAAGATTCTACAGAACAAGGACCTGCGATCAATCCCATATGTCCTCCGCCGATTTTGACTCCTGAGACGTCGATCACGGAGTCTTCGGGATGAAACGCGCGGTTGGCAAGTTTGTAAGGTTCCTGAACATGCATAACTTTATCTACGGAACTGTCAACTTCAAAGAGTCGTGGGTCGATCAGCGTTGTATCTCCGATACATCCGATGATCGTCATCTCTGTACCGCGGACGATGTGTGTGTCGAGTCCCCGGTTTTTGACCATATTTTCTACACGTGTAATAGTTTCTTCTGTTGAATGTGGTTTCAGTACGATAATCATAAAAATGCCTCCCTGTATTATGAAAAATATTTTCGGCAGCGAAGGGAAGAACAAAAGCGTTCAACTTCATACTGCAAAATTTTAACTGTTTAAAGTGCGAAACTAATAGTATCATAGAATACAAAAAAAAGAATGTCAATGATTTTTTTTGCATATTTCTTTTATTTCTATCTCTTTTTTCGCCTTTTAATGTGCAGATAAATGATATATGAACAGATTTAAAGAATAGCGCCCGACATTGACAGTCTTGCAAAGACAGTGGTATTTTAGTAGAGTTAATGATAGGCGATCAAGAACAATTAAGGAGTTGATGCAATGAAAATCATTAGACAGATCGGGATCATTTTTACAGTATGCTGGCTTAGCCTTGTGATAGAGAAACTGCTTCCTTTTACCTTTCCGGCAAGTGTGATCGGAATGATACTTCTTTTTTTATGCCTGTTTACCGGAGTTTTAAAGATAGAACATATTCAGGAAAAGGCGGATTTTCTTCTCGGAAATATGGCGTTCTTTTTTGTTCCTGCGGGCGTAAGTATTATGAATTATTTTGATGTGCTGAAACATTCGATTGTACAGTTAGTTTTTGTTTGTATTATTTCTACAATTATTACATTTGCAGTGACTGCATGGAGCGTGAAATTGACACTCCGTTTGATGAAAAGCAGGAAACCAGAAAATCTACAGTCAGGAGGCGGAGAAAAATGAGAGAATTGTGTTCTTCACCGTATTTTGGAATTGCGCTAAGCGTTCTAGCCTTCGGAATCGGGGTGAAATTAAATGAAAAGTTAAAAACACCTGTCTGTAATCCATTGGTGATTGCCATTGTTCTTATTGTCGGGGTTCTTCTTATTTTTAAAATACCCTATGAAGATTATAATGCGGGAGGAAAGATTATTAATATGTTCCTCGCTCCGGCAACTGCCTGCCTTGCAGTGGCAATCTATACAAAAATACAGATACTCAAACAGTACTGGCTTCCGATTCTTGTCGGCTGCACGGCCGGATCTTTGGCATCTATGGGAAGTGTTTACGGACTGTGCCGGTTATTCGGACTGGATAAAAGTCTGACAGTTTCTTTGCTGCCGAAATCCGTAACAACCCCGATTGCCGTGAGCATATCAGAACCGGCAGGCGGCGATTACGGTTGCCGCCGTTATCGGAACAGGAATACTAGGGGGGATATTTGCGCCCCTTCTTATAAAATTATTTAAGGTATCTGATCCGGTTGCGGCAGGACTTGCCATAGGGGCATCCAGCCATGCGGTAGGAACATCGAAAGCGATTGAGATCGGGGAAGTGGAAGGCGCGATGAGCGGACTTGCAATCGGTATATGCGGTATTGTCACTGTGATTGTGTCTATATTTCTGGTGTGAAATATTTTCGGGAAGATCTTCGATGATCTTTACGGCTTTTTGTCGGAACTGTAGAAAAAAGGAATGGAAGAAATGAGGATAAAATGAAAAGAAATACATCGCATACAATAAAAAGAGCGCAGCGTTTTCCTGTTATATTGATCGGGGAAGGACTTCTCGTAGGAGCTGTCGGAGGGTTGATCGTGCTCCTTTACAGAATCGCGCTTACTTGTGCGGGAAAATGGCTTGGTGAAGCGCTGGCGTTTATAAAAGGAAATCCACTGCGGATTGCGGGATGGTTTGCTGTTTTGATGCTGCTTGCAGTGCTTGTCGGGAAACTGATAAAATGGGAACCGATGATATCGGGGAGCGGAATACCGCAGGTTGAAGGTGAAATACTTGGAAAATTGAATCAAAACTGGCTTAAAGTTCTGCCCGCTAAGTTTGCGGGAGGATTTCTTTGTCTGTTCGGCGGACTGTCTCTTGGCAGGGAAGGTCCGTCTATACAGCTTGGAGTGATGAGCGGACAGGGAATATCACGGATTTTAAGCAGAGGGAAAACAGAAGAACGGTATTTGATGACGTGTGGGGCGAGCGCCGGACTGGCTGCGGCATTTCACGCTCCTTTGGCAGGCGTTATGTTTGCGTTGGAAGAACTGCACAAAGGGTTTTCGACAAGTCTGCTTATTTCGGTTATGACAGCTTCGGTTACGGCAGATTATATATCGTCTCATATTATGGGGCTTGATCCGGTGTTCCGATTTCAGTTGGAACAGACGCTTCCCCAGAATTATTATTGGATGATCCTTGTGTTGGGAGTGATTTTAGGTCTGATGGGAGCGCTCTATAATAAGGTAATGCTAAAAGCGCAGGAACTTTATAAAAGACCGAAATTTTTAAACGAGACGACTCGTCTTATGATCGCGTTTTCGGCGGCGGGAGTGCTTGGACTTTGCATGCCTTCGGTACTTGGAAGCGGAGGGGATCTGATCGTTGCTTTGACGGATAAAGAGATGGTGTTGAAAGTTGCGATCATTACGTTTCTTGTGAAATTTCTGTTTTCGGCAGTCAGTTTCGGATCCGGCGCTCCTGGCGGAATTTTTTTTCCGCTTCTGATATTAGGCGCAATGGTCGGCGGAATCTTCTCTATGACAGGAACGGAAATCTTCGGTTTAGATCCGATGTATATGAATAATTTCGTTTTACTGGCAATGGCCGGATTTTTCACGGCGATCGTTCGTGCGCCGATCACAGGGATCATACTTCTGTTTGAGATGTCCGGCTCGGTAAGTCAGATGCTTTCTCTTGCACTTGTTTCGGTGACTGCATATGTCACTGCAACTTTGGTAAGATCTGAACCGATTTATGAAAGCCTTCTGGCAAATCTGCTGCAAAGAGAAAAAGAGGAAGAACAGCCGGTTTATGCGGGCGGGCAGAAAGTGCTGAGCGAGTTTGTGATCATGGGAGGTTCTGCTCTTGAAAACCGCACCGTCATGGAAATAGATCTGCCGGACAACTGCCTTCTTGTCGCGGTAGACAGAGGCGGAAAAGAGTTTATTCCGAAAGGAAAAACATGCCTTATGGCAGGCGATAAACTGACGGTTATGGCAGATGAACGAGATGCGGGATATGTACATGACAAAATGAAAAACTTATGTTATACTTCATTTTAGGTCAGCATTGATTTTAAATAGTTAATGTGAAGAAAACAAAGGAGAGTACGATATGAAAAGAGTACTGTTAAAGCTGAGCGGAGAAGCGCTCGCGGGAGATAAAAAAACAGGTTTTGACGAGGCAACCTGTATTAAAGTTGCAGAGCAGGTAAAGAAACTGACTGAGGATGGCATTCAGGTGGCGATCGTGACCGGAGGAGGCAACTTCTGGAGGGGAAGGACGAGCGAGACGATCGACCGGACAAAAGCAGATCAGATCGGAATGCTGGCAACGGTGATGAACTGTATTTATGTATCTGATATTTTCCGTTATGTCGGGATGAAAACAGAAGTGTTTACGCCGTTTGTATGCGGTTCGTTTACGTCATTATTCTCAAAAGATGCGGCAGTAGCGGCGCTGGAAGAAGGAAAAGTGATCTTTTTCGCAGGAGGAACGGGACATCCGTATTTTTCAACAGATACAGGGGCGGTATTAAGAGCGATCGAGATTGAAGCGGACGCGATGCTGCTTGCAAAGGCGATAGACGGTATTTATGACAGCGATCCGAAAGTGAATCCGGAAGCGGTCAAATATGACGAGATATCCATACAGGAAGTGATCGATCAGAAACTTGCCGCGGTGGATCTTACAGCATCGATTCTCTGCCTTGAAAATAAGATGCCGATGCTTGTATTCGGTTTGAACGAGGAAAACAGTATTGTGGAAACGATGAGCGGAAACTTTACGGGAACGAAAGTGACTGTATAAGCGTTATAAAAAATTTGCAGGAGGATATAAATATGAATGAAAGATTGACGACATATGATTCAAAGATGACAAAAACGATCAATAATCTTGACGGAGAATTAGCTACGATCAGAGCCGGTCGCGCAAATCCACATGTTCTTGATAAATTGACAGTTGATTATTACGGATCGCCGACACCGATCCAACAGGTGGCAAACGTATCTGTCCCGGAAGCAAGGATGATTCAGATCCAGCCGTGGGAAAAGAGCATGCTCAAAGAGATTGAGAAAGCGATCCTTATGTCAGATCTCGGCATCAATCCGACTAATGACGGTTCGACGGTTCGCCTCGTATTCCCTGAACTTACGGAGGATCGGAGAAAAGAACTGGCAAAAGATGTGAAGAAAAAAGGAGAGGCTGCGAAAGTGGCTGTCAGAAATATCCGTCGTGACGGAAATGTAGCGTTTAAGAAGTTAAAAGGAACGGAAGTTTCGGAAGATGAGATCAAAGATCTGGAAGACGATCTTCAGAAGATTACGGATAAATATATCGAAAAGATTGATAAGATGGTCGAGGTAAAGACAAAAGAGATTATGACTGTGTAATCGGATTCTTAACGCCGTTACAAAAACTGGGGGCTTTGATTGTAAGCCCCCTTTCGTATAGAGAGGAAGAAAAGATGAACGTACCGCAGCATATAGCAATTATTTTAGACGGAAATGGCAGATGGGCGAAAGCAAAGGGGATGCCGCGAAACTACGGACACGCACAGGGAAGCAAAAATGTGGAGAAAATCTGTGAAGAGGCATGGCGTATGGGAATTAAATATCTGACGGTTTATGCATTTTCAACAGAAAATTGGAGCCGCCCGGAAAATGAAGTTGCGGCTCTTATGAAACTGCTTCGTAATTATATGAAAACATGCTTGAAAACAGCGGCCAAGAATGATATGAAGATCCGTGTGATCGGAGATATTGAGCCGTTGGATGACGATATCAAAAGCAGGATTCGCGAGCTAGAAGCTGCTACCACAGACAACGGCGGTCTGAATTTTACGATTGCCTTGAATTACGGAAGCAGAGATGAGCTGACACGGGCAGCGCAAAAAATGGCGAAAGACTGTGCAGAAGGAAAGATAAAAGCAGAAGAGATTGATGAATCGGTGTTTGAGACATATTTAGATACTCATGGGATTCCGGATCCAGATATGATGATCCGAACGAGTGGGGAGCAGAGATTGTCGAATTATCTTCTTTGGCAGCTTGCATATTCGGAATTTTATTTTACGGATGTGCCCTGGCCGGATTTTACAAAAGAAGAACTTGTAAAAGCAATCGAAGAATATAACCACAGACACAGAAGATTCGGCAAAGTTGAGGAGGCGTAATCTATGTTTAAAACACGGTTGTTGAGCGGCATTATGCTGATGATCATTGCATTGACGACAGTGATTGCCGGAGGGCAAGTTTTATTTACGGTTCTTTTCGCGATCAGCCTGATCGGAATGTCAGAACTTTATAAAGTGTTTGGCATTGAGAAAAAAGCGCCGGGAATTGTCGGTTATATTTTTGCTTTCGGGTATTATGCGCTTATTTATATGGAAGAATATCTCCCGGGAGAAAAACATACATGGTTTATGCTGCTTTTTATGGCGTATTTGATCTGCCAGATGGCAGTGCTTGTATTTTCTTATCCGAAATATAATACACAGCAGATCATGGCGGCATTTTTCGGAGTATTTTATGTAGCGGTAATGCTGTCTTACATTTACCTTACAAGAATGCTTCCGGGAGGAGTGTTTACCGTATGGCTTGTGTTTATCTGTTCGTGGGGATGCGATACATGTGCATACTGTGTAGGCATGCTCATCGGAAAGCATAAGATGGCTCCGGTTCTGAGTCCGAAAAAATCCGTAGAAGGCGGGATAGGAGGAATTGCAGGCGCAGCCCTGATTGGTGTGCTTTATGCATTAGCTGTGAACCACTGGGGAAATGCAGGGGCGAGTATCGTTTCTTATGCAGTGATCGGTGCAGTCGGCGGCGCAATTTCCCAGATCGGCGATCTGGCGGCATCGGCGATCAAACGTTATCATAATATTAAAGATTACGGGAAACTGATTCCGGGTCATGGAGGAATTCTGGATCGTTTTGACAGTGTCATTTTTACTGCTCCGATCATATATTATCTTGCGGTTTTATTGTAAGACATAAGGGCATTATGAAGCCGGAAGATAAGTTTACGGGCGATATGTTACAGGACAGATGCAGAAGTGAGGTACAAAGATATGAAAAGAATCGCTGTCTTAGGGTCTACCGGCTCGATCGGAACCCAGACGCTTGAAATTGTAAGAACAAACAAAGATATAAAAATCACGGCGCTTGCTGCGGGAAATAACATTGAACTTCTGGAAAAACAGATCCGGGAATTCAAACCGTCGATTGCCGCAGTGTGGAATGAGGAAAAAGCCGCAGAGCTGAAAATAAAGACTGCGGATCTGGATGTGGAGATCTTATCCGGGATGGACGGATTGCTTGCCGCTGCATCTTGGAAAGATTCACAGATTGTTGTAACTGCGATTGTAGGTATGATCGGAATCCTGCCGACGATCGAGGCGATCAAAGCCGGAAAGGATATTGCGCTGGCAAATAAAGAAACACTTGTGACGGCAGGGCATATTATCATGCCGCTGGCGGAACAATATAAAGTGTCGATCCTTCCTGTAGACAGTGAACACAGCGCGATTTTTCAGTCGCTTCAGGGGGGACAGCGCAAAGCTCTCCATAAAATATTATTGACTGCTTCGGGCGGACCGTTCCGCGGGAAAAAAAGAGAAGAACTTACCGGTATACAAGTTGAAGATGCTTTGAAACATCCAAACTGGGAGATGGGACAGAAGATTACGATCGATTCTTCTACAATGGTGAATAAAGGTCTTGAAGTGATAGAAGCCAAATGGCTTTTTGACGTTTCGGTCGATCAGATCCAAGTTGTCGTACAGCCTCAAAGCATTATTCATTCTATGGTAGAATATGAGGACGGTGCGGTGATCGCTCAACTTGGAACACCGGACATGAAACTGCCGATCCAATATGCGCTTTATTATCCGGAGAGAAGGTATCTTCCGGGAGATCGTCTTGATTTTTCCACACTTTCGCAGATTACTTTTGAGAAGCCGGATATGGAGACGTTTTACGGACTGAAGCTTGCGTATGAAGCCGGGAGAAAAGGCGGTTCTCTTCCGACTGTGTTTAATGCGGCAAACGAGCGTGCTGTTGCAATGTTTCTCGGAAGACAGATCGCATATCTTGAGATTCCGGAGATTATTTCGGCGTGTATGGAAAATCATAAAAATATTGCAGATCCGACAGTGGAAGAGATACTAAAGACTGAGCGGGAAACATATGAATTTATAAAAAACAGGTGGTAGCGAATGGGAATCATTATTGCAGTTTTATTATTTAGTTTTATTATCATCTTTCATGAATTGGGACATTTTCTTCTTGCAAAGAAAAACGGAATTCGGGTAGATGAATTTTCTTTAGGACTTGGACCTACGTTATTAGGAAAACAGATCGGAGAGACAAAATTTTCTCTGAAACTGCTTCCTTTCGGCGGCGCGTGTATGATGGGCGAAGATGATGCCGACGATCTGTCGGAAGGAAGTTTCAACAGTAAATCCGTGTGGGCGAGAATGTCAGTTGTTGCGGCGGGACCGATCTTCAATCTCATTCTTGCGTGTGTTTTCTGTTTTATATTGATTATGATAACCGGTTACAGAAGTCCGGAAATAACAGGAGTGCTGGACGGCTATTCCGCGCAGGAAGAGGGACTTCAAGCCGGAGACGTTATCACAGAGATCAACGGGCGGAACGTGCATATATGGGATGATGTCAGTCTGTATACAATGACACATGCCGATGAAGCGCCTTTCAAAGTAGAGTATGAACGTGACGGCAAGAAATATACGGCAAAACTGGAGCCTCGACAGTTGGAAGGCGATGCCGCACCGCTGCTTGGGGTGACAAGCGGAGATATAGTAAAACCGGGGATTTTCAAATCTGTTGAATACAGTATTTACAAAGTAAAGTACTGGATGAATTATACAGTAGACAGTTTGCGCATGCTTGTGACAGGTCAGGCAGGACTTAAAGATCTTTCAGGTCCGGTAGGAATTGTAAATGCCGTAGACGACATGTATCAGGAAGCAGCTCCGGCAGGGTTCGGCGTTGTGATGCTCAGTATGATGAACTTCGGTGTTCTGCTGACAACAAATCTCGGAATTTTAAATCTGCTTCCGCTCCCTGCATTGGACGGAGGACGACTTGTTTTTCTTATAATAGAAGCGATCCGTAAAAAACGTGTTCCGCCGGAAAAAGAAGGAATGGTACATTTTGCGGGATTCGCATTGCTTATGGTACTGATGGCCGTTGTGATGTATAACGATATCATGAAGTTGTTTTGATTATCATATGCTCTTGCAGAGACTCCGAATACGAAAGTTGTTCTAAACGAAAGCTTCCGCATATATATTTAGAGAGAATAAATCTGATGAAGGAGAACGTATGCGGGAAACAGAAAACAATAAGAGGTATAAAGCTGCAATGCAAGGAGTCGGGATGCAGAATGTGAAAATGCAGCAGGAGGCGGCAGATAAAGGATCATTACAGGTGAATGTAACTTCATCGGTGAATTCATATCCGATTTCGGAAGCTCGCATTTCGATTTCGTATACCGGTGTTCCGGAAAATACATTAGAACAGTTGGTGACTGATTCCTCGGGGCAGACGGATATGATTGAGCTGGATGCGCCGCCGGAAGAGTGGAGTCTGGACCCTGAAAACGAACGGCAGCCTTATTCGGAATATACATTGAATGTAAGCGCTCCGGGGTTTGAGCCTGTGAGCATTGCGGGAACAGAAATTCTGGCAAATACAAAAGCAATTCAAAATATCAGGATGAGACCGACAGATACGGGCAGGGAAGAGGAAGAAATTTTCGTCATCCCTGCTCATACTTTATATGCAGAATATCCTCCTAAAATAGCGGAAGATGAGATCAAGCCTGTAAATGAAAGCGGAGAGATCGTTTTAAGCCGTGTTGTTGTTCCTGAATACATTGTTGTTCATGACGGTTCTCCGAGAGATTCGACTGCAAAAAACTATTATGTGAAGTATAAAGATTATATCAAAAATGTGGCGTCCAGCGAAATTTATGCCACCTGGCCCGCAAATACGATTCGGGCAAACGTTCTTGCGATTATGTCTTTTACGCTCAATCGCGTTTATACCGAATGGTATAGAAACAAAGGGTATGATTTTACGATCACTTCATCTACAGCATTCGATCATAAGTGGATACCGGAAAGAAATGTATATGAAAGCATTTCCGTGATCGTAGATGAATTGTTTGCAAATTATCTTTCAAGACCGAACGTGCGGCAGCCGATATTGACACAGTATTGTGACGGGAAAATGGTGAGCTGTCCGAATTGGATGACCTTTTTGTTATAACCTACAAAACTGCGAAATCCCTTGATTTTACTGAGATTCCGGCGCATAGTAGTAATAAACTTTCAGCTCATCTTTTGAGCGATCATATATAATCTTTTCTATCACGCTCTTTAGGATTTCATTTTTGGTTACGGAGTCCACAGAGTCAGATTCTATGATTTCATATACATTTCTTACTTTTTTCAACATAGCGATTTTAGAAGTATCAATAGTAGGTTCTGCTGGTTTTATGTCTGCAAGCTGCTTTTCCAGCATCTCTTTTTCTTCCTGAACCATGCGCTTATTTTCTTTATATTCATCAAGTGTATCTACTCCATTACGGTACGCTTCTCTGATGCGGTCAAATTTTTCCACATTCTTTCTTAACTGCTCCGTAATAATGACGTTTAGATCCACAGAAGTTTCCTGCACCGGTTCAACGTGCCTGTAGATGATGTTGCCAGTGTCCAGAACTTCTTTTATGGATGCAAGTACCGCCGGTTCCAGCTTCAAGGAGCTTACAGATGTCTTGGCAAGGCATTTTCCTTTTGAGTACCCATAGCATGTAAAATAGCAGTATGATTTTTGGTTATTTACTGTTTTGGCAATCATGGTTCTTCCGCATACAGGGCACTTCATAAGACCTGAAAGCCAATGTTTGTATGTAGAGGAAGGTCTGGTGCCGGATGGTTTGTATTCGCTTTTGTAACGGATCTGCGCTTTGTCAAATAATTCTTTAGATATAATAGCAGGTTGCTGACCATCAGAGACAATCCATTCTGATTCCGGTCGGATTTCGTTTGTTTCGCTTACGGTACGGTTCCATCGGATCATACCGCAGTAAGTTGGGTTCTGTAAGATGTATTCAATAGATCTGCGTTCAAACGGTTTGTTGTGAGATGTTTTAAACCCACACAAATTTAGATAGCGTGCTATGTCGAATATTCCGGTATGTTCATTTACATATTTATCAAATATGATTTTAATTATTTCAGCTTCTTCCGGCACAATAACAGGAGGTTTTCCGCGCTCTTGGATTTTATATCCAAGCGGAGGACGCGCCTGATAGCCGCCGCGTTTTGCCTTTTCTGTCATACCTCGTGTCACTTCGCCGGAAAGACGGACAGAATAGTACTCGTCCATCCATTCAATGATGCGCTCGATCAAAGAGCCGAACGGACCGTCTACAAGCGGCTCGGAAACGCTCAAGACTTCTACGTTGTGCTTCTTCTTTAAAAGAGATTTATAAACAATAGACTCTTCCTGATTTCTTGCAAATCGACTGAATTTCCACACGATGATACAATCTACAGGATGTTTGTCTGATTTGGCAAGAGCGATCATCTTTTGAAACTCCGGACGCTTGTCAGCTTTCCGACCGGAAATACCGAGCTCATAAAAGATTTGCAGGACAATCATATCGTTCTTTTTAGCAAAGTCTTTCAACAGTTTTGCCTGCGAATCAGGAGAGAGTTCTTCTTGGCCGGATGTGGATACCCTAACATAACCATAACAATATTTAGTTTTCATGACATCACCTCGGTTGATTCATTCTATTCCTGACAGAGCAGGAAAATGAGTATAAAAATAACAGCTATCAAGAAACAAATGTTCTGATTGCGATAGCT
>ENA-OPVT01002073-OPVT01002073.1-human-gut-metagenome-genome-assembly--contig:-NODE-2073-length-11271-cov-1.845043_pt1 | contig 11271 bp, 9 predicted proteins | sample MGYA00241499_ERZ501990 | MGnify/ENA primary metagenome ERZ501990 (study PRJEB25962, sample SAMEA2042104) | human gut metagenome | biome: human gut; feature: human-associated habitat; material: faeces...
CCGCCTGCCTCCAGCTGCTCCATCTGATGCACCACGCGGTACCGGTGTGGATGCGGCAGCTGTTCATTGCAGCCACTGATAAAGAGAATATCCCGGTAGACCCGGGATTTTTCTCTCTGAAACTCTTTTTCTTTTTTTGCCCGCGCAAGGTACCCTTTCGTACGCCCAGCCAGACCGCCGATTCCTTCTTCTGCAACAGCTTTTTTTAATTTTGCTGTCAGCACTGAAATTTTTTCCAAACGTTTCACCGCTTTCTTTCTCTGTTCCGCTTACCGCAATCCGTAGTAGTTCTGCAAGTACATCGGATAGATGATTCTCGCCCAAGTGAATGCCGCTAATGCCGCTGCCGCCACACAGACCAGAATACAGAACAATTTTTCATACTTCTGTAGTTTTTTCTCCCGTTTCAGGAACGCCTGCACACCCTTCGTCACGAAATACATCAGCGGAATCAGCATCGGCATGCTGTATCGTCCCTGCGGCTGAAAATCAGAGCTGTAGGAATAATATGCATTCAGATAGTTTGGAATCAGCAGTGCAAACACATTTGCCCAGGTAAACCATCCTGTTTTACTCCATTTTCTCTTTGTTTTACCAGCAATCGCCGTCTGTGTGCCATCGGCATTCCAGAAGAAAAAGTCTCTCTGGCAACAGTTCCGCATCAGAATGAGGCCGATGCCAAGACAGCAGAGGTATGGAACAATAATCATTTTGGAAAGATAAATCCTATTATAGCCAAAAGCACCGACAAAGCTGTACAGCACTGTCACAAGCCAGTCATGCTCCAGATAAACTGGTCTGTAGAAGATCATACATAGCATGGAGTCGCCTTTTTTCTGGAATGTTTTGCTGTTCGATGGCTTGTACTTAGCTCTCGCATACAGTTCCGCACACGCACTCGATGTCTCTCTTCCCAGAAAATCCCCGTGATAGAGAATTGCATTTCGAATAAACCACCACAAAGCAATGACACAGACGATCACAAGAATAAAAAGACCTTTCTGGATCATCTCTTTCCAACGCTCTTTTGGTGCCTTTTCCTGATCGGTCAGCATCGTTCCCACAAAGAAGAAAAATGTCGTCAGGATAAATCCATACGCATTGTAATACGACAGGAAACAAAGGCCCATTCCAATGGCAGACACTGCACAAGTTGTCCAGTTCCATCCTTCCTTATACGCCTTGACCCAGGAATAAAAAATAATAGCCGTTGAACACATGGCGAGCGCATCGCAGTTGACGTAAGAATACAGAATCACATTTCCCGGCAGAAAGACAACCAGTGCGGTAAACATCCATGCATACCGCCTCGGAAACAACAATTTTGCTGCCTTCAACACAACCCATGCCATCAACGCTCCAAGCAGTACATTAACAAACCGGGCGGAAAGCAGCAGCATCCATTCATTTGTTGTAAAAAGACTCATGCCTTTCATCAGAACGGCTGATGCCATGTAAGAAAGGATGGGATTAAACGCATAGGAGGTTCCCCAGTCCTCATTCCGGATCAGTGGATCATCTCCGCGCGGAAGACTTCCGTGTTCATAGATAAACTGTGCAATCTGATAGCGCATTGATTCATCCGCCGAAAAATTGTATCGCTGCGTACAGGACCATAAAAAGTAAAACAGGAATACACCGAACACAAACAGAATTTCTATTCTGTGTTCTCTGCTCACATCCTTACTGCAGTTTTTTCTCATCTTCCTCAATTCCCTTTAACATGCTTGCATAAACTTTTTCTGCTTCTTTGTACCAGGAGGTTCCCTTTACGAAATCCATTCCCTTTTTGCGGATTGTAGCCAGCTCATCCGGGTGGTTGAAGTAATATTCCATTCTGTCTGCGATCTGGATCGGATCATAGTCAACCAGAATGGAGTTTTCCTCATTTACCATCCAGCTGCTGTTTGCACCCTTGGAGCAGACAGCGACCGAGTTGCAGGCCATAACCTCGAACGGTACGAGGGAAAGGTTGGTATTCGAAATAACAAGGCACATATCACAGATCGCATAGGAATCTGCCAGCACCTGCGGTGTTACGATACCTAAATTTCTGTGTTTGAACGGAATCTCATAGCCGCTGACATCCCATCCCGCGAAAACAACCTCGATCTCTGGCATTCTGCGGCACAGCTCATTGAGTGCCAGCATACCGAGCTCGAAATCACGTCTCGGGGTAACCGGGCGCGCATAGAAAAAGACTCTCTTTTCGTTGTCCGGTTTTTCTTTCGGCTGATATACTTTGTCATCGTAGGAGAAATGGAAGCTGTCTGCCTGCATGCCGTACTCATTTCTCATGATGTCTCTTAACCAATCACCTGCAGTGATTCCGCGGAATCCCATCTTATAGGTGTTCTCAGCAAATTCATACTCGGAACCGTGTGCATAGAAATGCGGCTCGAAATCCTGTACGAAGTAAAACTTCGAAATCGTATTCTGGAATTTTCTTACGTAGTAAGCGGTGGTCCAGGAGGTTGCTACGGTTGCATGTGCAAATTTCATCTGGGATACATCGCAGTAAACTTCTACTTCCGGCACAAGAAGCGGGAAGTACTCTTTTAGGAATTTTCGGATGGACGCATTATCCTGAAAATTCGGGGACATGTAGAGATAAACTCTACTGTGGAAACCGAGGCGCTCCAGGTTGGAAATAAAACGGAAAATGGTGGTATGACCGCCGGAACCAGGTCCCATTTCCGGTACAACCCAATTCAGGATCTTTTTCTTGTCGTTTTTATGTTTCTCATACTCTTTTTGATTGAACGGGATCGGATCGTTGTCTACGACAAATCTGTAAAATCCGATGACGTTGTTCTTCGGCGGTACAGCCGGCTCATTGCCCTGTTTTGCGCGCTCAATCGTTTCTTTTAATCCATGATTCTTCAGATACCGTAACGCACGGTATGCTACATTTGGTTTTTTCACGTTTCTTTTTCCTTTCTTCTATGCATGTCTCTGATCGTACTGCTGCGAAATGTGACGATCCAGGAACTGTTGTTTCCGTTTGGAATACAGATGGTATTTTCCGCCGAGATAGCCGCCCACAAAGCGGTCAAAATTGCGAAACAGGGAATAAAATGCCCAGTGGATTTTCTCTTTTTTACTGAGCGGCTGCTGACGGATATACACACAGTCCCCTCTCACCTGCCGGTACAGCATGCCCGGAAGCTGCGTCCATTTCTGTGCAATCATATACTGATGAACTTCATATAATCCCTTCTGCTCATCATAATACCGTTTGAAATACGTTCTGAGTTTGAAATTGTGGGAATGATATACTGGCGCATACGGGCAGTATACTTTTTTGAATCCGAGTTCAATCATCTTTCTCGCCCAGATCTGATCCTCGGCAAAGTTGACATCCTCATACGGATATTTTTCAAAAATATCTCTTCGGATACAGGAGTTATTGTCGGAGAAAAACGCCAGATAATGACGATATCCTTCTTCTCTTTCGTAGCGTTCCGGATCATCAAGGTGGAAAATCGTATTAGTTTCTCCAAATCCTTTAAAATGGCCATCCAGATCACGCTTGTCAAGCAGATTGCAGTCCGGATACGGATAATGAATCCCGAATCCTCCCACGATTTCCGGGTCCATCTTCATGGCATCAATGAAATTCTGCAGCCAGGTATCGGTCGCTGGAAGCGCATCCTGCGTAATAAAGATGATATACGTTCCGTTTCCTTTGGAAGCACCATAGTTTCTCGTTTTTCCATGTCCAAATTCGGACGGCTCAATCTGAAACAAACGGCATGGATATTTGCGGATCACATCGAGCGTTCCGTCCTTTGACCCGGAATCCACGCAAATTACTTCATATTCATACTCTGTCTTCTGTTTGAAAACGGCATCCAGCACTTTTTCAAACAGATGCCCACCATTTTTGGTAGGAATGACAATGGATACATCCATAGTTATTTACTCCTTTTTATCACATGCTGCACTTTATCTGCCATACGCACAACCTTACGCTGGCGCATCCGCTCCAGCTCTTCCTCCAGAAACTGCTTCTGTTTTCTCGTTTCCTGGAGTTCTTCTTCCCTGTGTGCAAGTGCCGCTTTTTCTGCTTCGATTTCTGCCTGCAGCTGGCCTTTCCGATAAATCTCCCCGTTCAGTTCATCCCTCAGATCTTTATTCTGACGGATATATTGAATAAACTGGGACGTAACGCCATCGCCTTTGTAGTAAATCCGGTAATCAATCCGAATCTGTTCATAACCGGCATTCCGGAATTTCAGAACCGGCGTTCCAAGGAAATAATAGTCGTCGATAATCTCAAGCTCGGCGTTGTGCGAAAAAGCGATACGTTCCGTCTTTCCATCGCTGCATACGCCCGCGAGAGAACGGATTTTAATGACAGCCCCCTCTTGCATCAGCTGAAGGGAAAGCTCTCCGTCCGCGTCTGCCTTTTCAAGCATCATCACCTTCTGCTCATCCAAGCCGAAGCAGTCCTCATAATAGAGTTCTCTCTCCTCCGGTGCTGTTTCGGTGAGCACAACCGGGTACATCATTTTTTCTTTTTCCCAGATAGAAAGCGGATAATTGTGTCGGTGCAGTTTTCCATAGAACGTGGCGAGCGCATTTGGCTCACCCTTTCCGGCCGCGAATTCCTGGAAGCACTCTTCCATATGGTAGTATACCGGAATCTCTTCCATGGAAATACCGCCAATGGCGTACAGTTCTTCCTGCTCTTCCTTCGTCAGTGCACTCGCCGCCTCCTGTAAAAAGACGCTCCGCGCATAGATAAATGCAATCGGTACGGCAAACGGGAATACCCACTCGTAGTCTGCCACCCAGACCTTTTCTCCATCCAGAAGAAGGTTGCCCGGAATCATGTCAATATTGGAAATCTCCGCTGCGGCAAGTCCTTCTTTCAATGCCGGATGGCCGAACACCTCACAGAACGCATCGGTTTCCACAAAGGATTTCTGCCCTTTTGCCGATGCAATGATCTGATACAGCAGTTCATAATCCTTTTTCAGCGATGCAAAATCTTTTTCTTTTCCATGACGGGAAATGCGCGTTTCCAGACTTTCCCCTTCTACAAAAGGAAATGCAAGCGCGCATTTTTCTTCATCCAGTTCGCATGGGCAGATCTGTACGCCCGCATAGGTGTACAGATGCTCCAGCTTTCTATAGTTTTCATACATATGCCGAATGTGGAGTTCTCCCTCTTTCTGCAGCGAAAGCTTCCACACACGCCGGATTCCATCCTCTTCTGTAATCCGGGTCATAATCTGAAATTCGTTCCGACGTTCTCTCGAAAATTTCGTATACAGAACTTTCCTCATACGTTTACTCCTTTTTCTCCACTTCAATCAGAAAGGAATTGGAAAAAACCGGAAACAGACCGGACTTCAGGATTCCGTCAAATGCTTTGCCTTCGTCAAAAAGTGTGATCCTGTCAGCATCAAAATTCCGCTGATTTTTTCTCAATTCACCCGGCTTCGGCAGATATTCATCCGAATAAATGACCGCCGGAAATTTGTAATCCGGATAGGGATAATAAAACTTAAACTTCGAAAAACCGTTTTCCTGCAGTATCTGCTCCAGCTCCGGTTTGCTGAATGTCTCGACAAAATCGATCCCCGGATATCCTTCAATTCCGACAAATTCCCGGCCCACATGGTCTTCCCTGCAGCCGGCAAAATACTTCAGTCCCAGACGGTTCTCAATCGCAATCAGGATTTTTCCGCCCGGTTTTAAGAGACGATTGATCTTTTCCAGATATTCCGGATACGGATTATCCTTTCCAATATAGCTTTTTGCATACTCCAGAACACCGATCAGTGTCACGTAATCAAAGCGTTCTTCCATTTTTTCTGCAACAACATTAAAATTTCCAACCATAATCTCCAGGTTGGACGCATCCTGATTTTTGTAGGCATTGATCGTACTGCGCCGCTTCGACAGATCGTTTGCCACTACCCGCTTTGCATTTCTGCAGAGCACGCCGGAAATGGCTCCGCAGCCGGCTCCGACTTCAAATACGGAAGCATCGTCTTTCCACTCATACCAGTCCAGAATATTTTCCCGTTCCGGAGAGAGATGATAAAAAATCGGCCAGCTTTTTTCTGTGAGGATTACCTTCTGGTAATCCTCTTTCGGCGTCGTCTTGACGATCTCCAGCAGCCGGTCCTCAATGCTGCCGTCGCTGTAAGCATCTTCGCCGTCATAATAATCCAGGTTCAAAAGAACATTTCCTATTGTTTCTTTCATATAACCCCCGTCGTTTATCCTCCGCATCCTACTCGTAGGTCACGGTAGAGTTCATATCAAAAAATCCTACGGTGTCTTTCATGGAGAAGACTTCCAGGAAGCAAGCATCGTACAGTCTGTGGTGGATCACCAGCTCTTCCAGATGGTAGCTGGTACATCCAAACGACATCAGATACTGTCCGCTCTGCAGCGGCATGATCTGGTCAAAGCATACCGTGACGGTCTTTCCTGCTTCCACCACGTCTTTTGTGTAATCCTCCAGCGCCGTATTCGTTCCGGTAATCTCCGTTCCCTTCCGGTCTTTGATCGAAAAGGCAAAAATCGGATGCTCCATCGTTTCATGGAACTTGATTTTCATCTTGATGCGGAATCTCTGGTTTTTATCCACAGAAGATGTAATCATACCTTTGTGGTCGATAATCGCAAAGTCCACGATCTCCGCAGCCTTGTCTCCATACTCTACCATCTGCGCATTCGCAATCAGGCGTTCTCTCCAGCGGCCTTTTTTCGGCTTTTCTGCCGATACGGCACCGGATGCATCTGCTTCGGTTCTCTCTTCGGTCTGTTCTGCGCTCTCTTCGGTCTCTTCCTCTTCTTTTGTCTCGTCATCGTACTGGTTGGCAAGAATCTTCTTGTAGACATCGACTGCCTCGGACGACTTTCCGACCATCACCTGTTTTCCCTTGTTGATCAGAAGGCATCGTTCACAGTATTTGATAACACTTCCCATATCGTGGGAAACAAAGAGAATCGTTTTTCCTGCTTCTTTTAAATCATTGAATTTTCGGTAGCACTTCGACTGGAAGAAAATATCTCCGACACTTAAGGCCTCATCGACAATCAGAATATCCGGATCCACGTTGATCGCAACCGCGAAGGCAAGGCGGGCAAACATACCGCTCGAATATGTCTTCACCGGCTGATTAATGAAATCTCCGATCTCAGCAAACGAAATGATGTCGTCAAGTTTTGCCTTCATCTCCTCCTCGGTATAGCCAAGCATCGTTCCGTTCAGGAAGATGTTCTCAATACCGGTATACTCCATGTTAAAGCCGGCACCCAGCTCCAGAATAGCACTGACTCTTCCTTTTAATTCCACATTTCCGCTCGTTGGGTTTAAAACACCTGTGACGATCTTCAGCAGTGTGGATTTTCCGGAACCGTTCGTTCCGATAATGCCGACACACTCGCCCTTATGCACCTCAAGTGAGATATCCTCCAGCGCAAAATGATCGGTGTGATAGTTTTTATGTGTCAGCGAAAGCGATTCTTTCAGACGGTCCATCGGCTTTTCAAACAGCTTGTAGACCTTGCTGACATGGTTAATTGAAATTACGGTTTCTGTATTTTCTGTGCTCATTCCATCCTCCTATAATACATCTGAGAAATGAACCCGGAGGCGCTTGAACACTTTGGAGCTGATCAGTCCCGCCACAAGCACGAAAGCCCAGAAATAAAGGGTGTGCCATGGATGCTCGAAGAACCAGAGTCCATTCATAAAGCTATCACGATATCCCTGAACAACGTAATACAGAGGATTCAGCTTCAGAATATGGTCAAACCATCCCGGAATGTTCGGAATCGTTGTCTTATCCCACAGAATCGGGGTTGCCCACATTCCAACGTTCAGAATTACGTTAATAATCTGGCCGAAATCACGGAAAAACGGCATGATTGCACAGGTCAGATAGGAAAGCACGACAACCAGGCAGATCACTGCAAAGGTATAATAACCGATCTGGATAATCTGAACCGGCGGAGTTTTCCCATCAATGCAAAAATTAAAATTGCAAATGCAATAAAGAACAAATGTACAAACAATGCTGAAATCACCTTCACAATTGGAAGCACACTGATCTTAAATACAACCTTCTTTACCAGGTAACTGTATTCCAGCAGACAATTTGACGCACTTGGCAGTGCATCAGAAAAGAAGAACCACGGAATAATACCGGAAACCAGCCAGCAGATATACGGATATCCAGTGGCAGCTGGCTGTACACGCAGTCCGAGCTGAAACACGACAAAATAAACAGCAACCGTCACCATCGGCTGGATAAATGCCCATATAATGCCAAAATACGCTCCGGCGAATTTATTGCGGAAATCATTTTTTGACAGTTTCCAGATCAGTTTCCGGTTCTGATAAAGTTCTTTGAATACGTTCATAAATGTTTTTTACTCCTTATTTCTTTAAATCCTTAATTCCGCCCCATTTATGATCTTTTTCCGAAATAATCAGATCTTCTTTTGTCATTCCTTCCGGCATCGGCCACTCCACACCGATCTCCGGATCGTCAAAGTACAGACCGCCCTCATCGTTTGGATGATAGAAATCGGTACATTTATAAGCAAACTCTGCATAATCAGAGAGTACGATAAATCCATGTGCAAAGTTCTTCGGAATAAAGAACTGTTTCTTATTTTCTGCGGAAAGCAGGACGCCGAACCATTTTCCGTAGGTTTTGGATCCCTCGCGAAGGTCAACCGCAACATCGAATACTTCTCCGTTTACCACGCGTACCAGTTTGTCCTGCGGGTAATTGATCTGGAAGTGAAGTCCACGCAGGACACCTTTTTTGGATGCAGACTGGTTATCCTGTACGAACTGGACATCAATGCCGGCTTCTTTAAAATCATTGTAATTGTATGTCTCCATAAAATATCCGCGCTCATCGCCGAATACGGTTGGGGTAATTACTTTTAATCCTTCAATTTCACAAGATTCTACTTTAATTTTTCCCATTTTTCTTTCCTTTCTCTTCTCCACAAAAATGTGAACAGATCTTTTTTTGACCTCTTTTGTGTCTACAATCTTTGCTATTATACCATTCTTTTCTGAGAAACTCAAGAACCCATTTTCACGCCCGCCCCGCCGCTTTTTATGTAAATTCCCGGATTTTCATTTTTCCACTCGTATTTTTTAAGAAAATACTATTTTTTTCGTAAAGTTTCTGTTATAATATCGTAAGTTCCCAGTTATATTTTATACCTAACGCTACCTGTTTGTTACCTATTATAAAACACTAAAGAAAACTGGAGGTTATTTACTGTGTCTCGCAAAAAAGTACAGCATGTTGGAAAGATACTTTTTTCCATTCTTTCCGTTCTGTTAGGATTCCTTGGGATCCTTCTTTTTACGTCTTCCCGCTGGATGCTCGCGACCTGGGCGCATCTTGATATGGAAGAACTTGTTTATCACTTAAAGGCACCCCTTGAGGGTACCAGCAAGGATGTGCTCTGGAGTTACGTCTGGTCCTGCGGCATGATCTCTTTTGCCGTTCTTGCTATTCTGATCGCGCTTTTTATTATCCTGCGCCATCGGAAGAAAGTGGAAATCATTCTCGGTTGCATCTGCATTGCCCTGGGAATCGCTCTTTCTTCCTATTCTCTTTATAATGTCTGGACGACGCTGGATATCGATACTTACCTGCACATTCAGAACAGCTACAGCACTTTGATCGAAGATAATTACGTCAATCCGTCCCAGACAACGATTACATTCCCGGAAAAGAAACGGAATCTGATCTATATTTATCTGGAATCAATGGAAAGCACCTATTCTGATAAAAAAGACGGCGGTGCTTACGACCACAATTTTATTCCCGCCCTGACTAATCTTGCCCTGGACAATATCAATTTTTCCAACTCCGACAAGCTGGGCGGCGCTTATCCGACAACCGGAACCACCTGGACCATGGGCGGTCTCTTTGCACAGACTTCCGGTCTTCCGCTGAAGCTTTCGATTCAAGGCAATGAGATGGCTTATCAGGACAGCTTTTTTCCGCAGCTTTCAACACTTGGCGACGTTCTCAATGAAGCCGGCTACAAACAGTACTTTATGATGGGTTCCGATGCCGCATTCGGCGGACGGAAGAATTACTTCACTTCGCACGGTGATTATGAAATTGACGATTACTACTGGGCGATCAGCGAGGGACTGATCCCGGAAGGCTACTACCAGTGGTGGGGCTATGAAGATGCCAAACTGTTTGAGTATGCAAAAGATAAACTGACGGAGATTTCCAAGAATGACGAACCGTTCAACTTCAGTATGCTGACTGTTGCCACCCACTTCGAGGACGGCTACAAATGCGACGAGTGTGATGAAAAGCAGTACGGAGATGACCACTACGGTATGGTGATTGACTGCTCCAGTTCCCGTGTCAGTGAGTTTATAGACTGGATCAAGGAACAGCCTTTTTATGAAAACACGACTATAATTCTTTCCGGTGATCATCTGACCATGGACTCTGATTTTTGTGAAAACATCGATGAAGATTATCAACGTTCTACTTATAACGCTATTTTAAATTCACCCATTCTTCCGGTTCATGAAAAAAATCGGATTTTCACCACGATGGATATGTTCCCAACTACTCTCGCAAGCCTTGGAGCTGTCATTGACGGTGACCGTCTTGGACTTGGTACGAATCTTTTTTCAGACAAGCCTACACTTGCCGAAGAACTTGGCTTCGATGAACTGAATCGCCAGCTCTCTATGGGCTCCCGATTCTTCGATGAACTTGATGCTGATCTTACCCCCGTCTGGGTCGGCGATGGCGAATATCAGAAATTTTATATTAAGGAAGAAGATCGATTTGCCAATAACGAATGGGTAACTTACAATCCACATCAGCTCTGGGCTGACGGTAAGCAGTCTTATTTTATTGATAAGGACGGCCACGCGGTTTCCGGCTGGCAAAAGCTTGAGGATGGGAAATGGTATCATTTTTCCGAGTCGGATTACCATCTCATCGAGGGTCCTTGCGATACAAATCCTGAATTGGAAGAGGAAACACCCGACTCCACTTCGGTAAGTGACATTTCCTCCGCTTCTTCTTTTACAGAAAACGATTTGGATTCCACAGTCGAAAGTTCTTCTTCTAGAATAGATGAGGACGATTTCTCTGAAAATGAGGATAATTCCAAAACCATCAGACATCTAGGCTCTTCTGCGGAAGATGATCCTCACGACCTGTCTCCTATCGATTATCAATAAAAATTTGATAACGATTCAGATCTATGCAATATAAAATAAAATCCCCC
>ENA-OPVT01002075-OPVT01002075.1-human-gut-metagenome-genome-assembly--contig:-NODE-2075-length-11264-cov-13.260327_pt1 | contig 11264 bp, 10 predicted proteins | sample MGYA00241499_ERZ501990 | MGnify/ENA primary metagenome ERZ501990 (study PRJEB25962, sample SAMEA2042104) | human gut metagenome | biome: human gut; feature: human-associated habitat; material: faeces...
TACCAATTTGGGATAGCCCAATTGATATTTTCATCTAATTTGTCAACAATCTGAAAGTACCTAAAGGTACTTTGGTATTAGATACTGGAATGGATCAGACAACTACAAATCAGGCTATTTTAAAGGGTGTAAAAGCCACTGATAAGGAAGATGGCAACATTACTAAGAAAGTATTCGTTCAGGGCATGAGAACTTTTGGTGAAGATGATGTACGAGTTGTTACTTTAGGTGTATTTGATAAAGATGATAACTACACTAAAGTAAAAAGAAAAATCAAATATACAAACTATAGTGCACCACAGTTATATCTTAATAAAGCATTAGTTTATTCTAAGGTTAACTCTAAAGCACAGTTTGCCGACTATATGAGTGCTTATAGTTGTGTTGATGGTGATTTAAGTTCTCAGGTTAAAGTAATCAGAGAATATGAACAGGATAAGAACCACTATGTAACATTTGCAGTTACTGATAGTACTGGTACTCAGTCATCTATCACATTGAAGGCATATCAGACTTCTAGAAAACAGACAGTCAATATTAACCTAGATACTTACTTATTGAGAGTGAAGGTTGGTACTGAAGTGAATGCGAAGAAACATATTGATTCTGTTACTATGGATGATATGGACTATTCAAGCTTAAAGAATCAGGTAGATATCAATACAGATTATGATAAGAATACACCTGGTACTTATGAATTTATTTATAGAGTAAAGACAAGTAATGATGACTATGGCTTAACTAAATTAGTTGTCATTGTAGAAGAGTAGGGAGGATATTATGGAAAACAATGTACAAAATGAAAATCTCCTTACTATAGTTAAATGTATTATTAAAGATATACTACAAAGATGGATCTTGATTGTTGCAGTCATGATTGTTTTTGGAAGTGTATTTGATTTTATGAAGACAGTCACTTATGTACCTCAATATGGTACAAGCATGACTGCAACACTTAGTGGTGGAGAAGATACTTTTAAGAATATTGATAAGGTTCAGAGTTATGTTAATACATTAGATTATCTAATGAATAGTAATAATGCGAAATCTTATGTAAAGAAAAAGATGCCTATAAGTAAAACAACTTATAAGGCAGAAGTAACTTTAAAACAAGCAAATGTAGTTAAGTTTAAAGTGACTGCAGATACTAAAAGAGAAGCTTATTTCTCTATTAAGTATTTAAATGATTGGTATAGAGAAAATACAGAACGTTATAGTTTCCCATACAATATTACTGTATTAAAGGAAAGTAAGTTCTCTACTAAACCAGTGAATCCAAATAGTCATATTAAGAACTTCTTAATTGGGGCAGTAGGATCTGGATTTGTATTATCTTGTTTATTTGGTTTATATTTCTTCTTAAGAGATACTATTAAGAGTGAAGAAGAAGTTGAAAATAAGCTAGATACAAGATTATATGCAAAGTTACCATATGAAGTGAAAAAGAGAGAAGATGCAAGAAATAAGAAAGCGATTCTTATTACTTCATTAAAGACTAGTTTCTTCTTTAGAGAATCTATGAATAAGCTTAGAAGTAAGGTAGAAGCATCTAGTGATAAGCATGGTTATAAGTCATTTATGATCACAAGTGCTTATGAAAATGAAGGTAAGTCTTCTGTGGCTGCAAACTTAGCTTTAGCACTTGCGAAAAATGGCCGTAAAGTAGTCCTAGTAGATGCAGACTTTAATAAGCCAGCTGTATTCAAAATCTTTGATTTAGATGGCTCTAAGAGCTTAAATAAGGCAATTGAAGGTACTTCTAGCTGGAGTAGTCAAATAGTAAGTGATCGTACTGGTTTGGATTTATTACCATGTAGCCAGGATACATTAAAATCTGAAATTCTTACTAATAGTAAGAAGTTAGATGAAATCATGAAGGAATTAAGAGAAGAATATGATTTTGTGATTGTCGATACTTCTCCTGCATACTTATTAAATGAAACTATGGCTATGAATGAACTTGTAGATGCAACTCTATTTGTAGTAAGACAGGATTATGCAACAAGTGATGTTATTAATGAAACAGTAAAACATTTAACTTATGTAAAAGATAACGTATTAGGTGTTGTATTTAAGAATGTAGTAAGCGAAGGTAATAAGGGAACTAGCAATTATAATAACCGTTATGGTTATAACAAATATAGAGTAAGGGGGGATAAATAATGGAATCAAATAATCAAGATGAAATGACGATTGATTTAGTTAAGTGCTTTGAAAATTTCCTCCGTGCATTTAAGAGAATGTGGAAGACAGTACTATTGTTAGTACTTATAGGTGTTGTTGCATTAGAGATGAAAGAAATTCTTTTCTTTAATACAACTTATACAAGTGAAGCAGTGTTTGTACCTTCTACTGATTTAACAGATACATACTATTATGATGCCACTCAGGCAAGTGGTACTAAAGCAACACTTGTAGATACATTTAATTCAATCCTTACTAGTAAGGAAATGAAGAATATTGTAAAGGATGTATTGAATGTTAATAAGATACCTGCAAAAATTTCAGCAACACAGATTGAAAATACAAATCTTGTTGTATTAAAGGTCACAGGTAAGAGTGCTCAGGATGCCTATAATGTTGCATCAGCTATTACTGATAACTGTGATACATTAACTAAGGATGCTATGCAGGATGTAAGTATTACATTATTAGATAAGCCTACAATGCCTCAAAAGGCTGATGCCTCACCTAGTTATTTACTAGCAGGATTAAAGGGTGGATTAATTGGATTTGGAGTAAGTGTTTTATTACTCATTGTAGTTGCTGTATTTAGAAGAACTATCTTAGATAAGAATGATGTCAGAGAAATTCTTGGTATGGACTATATTGCGAAAGTACCATTAGTAAAGAAGCGTCATTCTAATAATCCAGGTTTATTATTAAATGGTTCTGGTATTAAAGCTGATTTCAAACATTCTTTCCATAATATTAGAATTAAGATGGAACAAGATCATAGAAAAAACAAAAATTCAGTCTATATGATAACTAGTACTGTACCTAATGAAGGGAAAACAATGGTTTCTATTAATACAGCCATTACATTAGGACAGAAGGGTTATAAAGTATGTTTAGTTGATCTAGATATGAGAAATCCATCAGTTGAGAAGACGATGAGATATGCGAATATTCATAGAACATCATTAGACTATATTAAAGATGAAGATGTCAACCTAGAACAATGTATTGTTCACAAGGATGATATAGATATTGTATTTGGTAGTGATATTTCTGTTGATGGTTCAACTGAATTATCAAAACCAAGATTAGAAAACTTAATTGAAGAATTAAGAGAAGTATATGATTTTATTATCTTAGATGTTACACCTTTATATATGATGGAAGATGCATTGTTAGTCGCAAAGTATGCTGATAGTGCAGTTGTAGTCGTTAAGCAGGACTATGCAGAAGCAGGAGATATTCTAGATTCTGTAGATGAACTCCATGATACATTACCTCATATTGTAGGTGTGGTATTAAATAGTTATAAGAAGACATTCTATAGTTCAGAATCAACTGGTTATGGATACGGTTATGGCTATGGTTATGGGAGAAGTAAGTAAGATTTAAGAAGGGAAATGAAAATGAGTAAAGGCTCAAAGAGAAAGTTCGAACATTGGCAGGTTGTTCGATTACTATTAATGGTCTATGACTTTGCGGCAGTTATAGTATCATTTGGTATTGCTTTATGGTTAAGATTTGACTGTAAAGTAACAAGTGTAGAACCACAATACTTAACAACTTATACAAAGACTATTATTATTTATGCTTTGTTCTGTTTAGTTGTATTCTGGTTCTTACGTTTATACAAGAGTATTTGGCGTTTTGCGAGTTATTCAGAGTTATTGAGAGTGATTCTTGCAACTGTAGTGACTGGTGTCATTTACACTGGTTCACTACTAATCTTTAACTTACATATGCCTGTCTCTTATTATGTGATTGGTATTACAGTACAGTTTATTGCGACATTAGGAATTCGTTTCTTCTATCGTTTTGTATTACTACTTCGTGGTAGAACAAACAATGAAGTACAGAAGAAGAATGTTATGATTATTGGGGCTGGTTCTGCTGGTCAGATGTTATTTAGAGATATTAAACATGCGAAAGAAACAAATGAAACTGTTGCATGCTTTATCGATGATAACCCTAATAAGTGGGATAGATACATTGATGATGTACCTGTATTTGGTAGTAGAGATCATATCCTAGAAGCAGTAGATAAGTTCAATATTGAGAAGATCTATGTTGCTGTACCTAGTGCTAATCCTCAGGATAAGAGAGATATTCTTAGAGTATGTAATGAAACTTCTTGTGAACTTATGAATCTACCTGGTATGTATCAGTTATATACTGGTCAGGTATCAGTAAGTAAGATGAAGAAGGTTCAGATTGAAGATTTATTAGGGCGTGATCCTATTAAGCCTAATATGGATGAAGTGTTTGCGTATGTAAGAAATAAGGTTGTTCTTATTACTGGTGTTGGTTCTATTGGGTCAGAACTTGCTAGACAGATTGCATCACATAATCCTAAACAGTTAATTTTATTTGATGTATATGAAAACAATGCATATGATATTCAGTTAGAATTAAGAAAGAAGTATCCAAACTTAGATCTAGTGACTCTTATTGGATCAGTAAGAGATAGTAGAAAGATGTTTGATCTTTTTAAGAAGTATAGACCTCAGATTGTATATCATGCAGCAGCACATAAGCATGTACCATTAATGGAAGATAGCCCATGTGAATCTATTAAGAATAACGCTATGGGTACTTATAAGACTGCTTATGCAGCTATGGTACATGGATGTGAAAAATTTGTATTGATTAGTACAGATAAAGCAGTTAACCCTACAAACATCATGGGTGCTTCTAAACGTTTATGTGAGATGATTATTCAGGCTTTTGCAGCTAAGATTAAAGAAGGTAAGGCTTATGAAATCCCTCAATTATTTACTCATGAAAGGGATATGATTGAAAAACCTGAAATCAAAGAAGCATTAAAGACTACACAGACTGAGTTTGTAGCTGTACGTTTTGGTAATGTATTAGGAAGTAATGGTTCAGTTATTCCAATCTTTAAGAGACAGATTGAAGCAGGTGGACCAGTTACAGTTACACATCCTGATATTATCCGTTACTTTATGACTATTCCAGAAGCAGTAAGTTTAGTATTACTTGCTGGTACATATGCTCATGGAGGAGAAATCTTCGTATTAGATATGGGTGAACCAGTTAAGATTACTACTCTAGCTCGTAACTTAATTAGATTATCAGGTTATACACCTGATGTAGATATCAAGTTAGAGTTTACAGGACTTAGACCAGGCGAAAAGCTTTATGAAGAAAAGCTTATGGCTGAAGAAGGTTTAAAGAAGACTAAGAATGATTTAATTCATATTGGTTGTCCTATTCCATTTGATATCAATGAGTTCTTAGGTGAGTTAGATGGATTACTTGATGCAGCATATAGAAATGAAGATGATATGAAAGAAAGAGTACAGAAGATTGTGTCAACATATCATCCAGCATAACACATGTATGTGGCACTTAGTGATAAGTGCCACCCCATGTATTTATTCATAGAGGAGGGAGAAAGATGGAAATGAATAAAAGAAAGATTCCTTTTAGTCCACCTGATATTTCTGAATTAGAAATAGAAGAAGTTGCAGAAGCACTTCGTTCTGGTTGGATTACTACAGGACCAAGAACTAAAGAATTAGAAAGAAGACTTGCTGAATACTGTCATACATCTAAAGTGGTATGTTTAAATTCTGCGACAGCAGCAGAAGAATTAAACCTTAGGGTATGTGGTATCCAAGAGGGAGATGAAGTGATTGTACCAGCTTATACTTATACAGCTTCAGCAGCAATTCATTGTGGTGCGAAAGTTATATTTGTAGATAGTCAGAAAGATAACTGTGAAATGGATTATGATAAGGTTGCAGCAGCAATTACTGAGAAGACTAAGGCTGTAGTGGCAGTAGATCTTGGTGGTGTTATTTGTGATTATGATAAGTTATATCAGGCTATTGAAAGTAAGAAAGAATTATTTAAAGCTAAAGAGGGTAATACCCTAGGAGCTAGAATACAGCAAACTCTTAATAGAGTTATGGTATTTGCGGATTGTGCTCATGCACTAGGTGCAGTAAGAAAAGGTAAGATGGCTGGTGAATGGGCTGATTTTAGTAGTTTTTCATTCCATGCAGTAAAGAACTTTACAACTGCAGAAGGTGGAGCAAGTACTTGGAAAGATATTCCTGGTATAGATAACGAAGAAGTATATAAGTTATTCCAGTTATATAGCTTACATGGACAGAATAAGGATGCATTAGCTAAGACACAGTTAGGTGCTTGGGAATATGATATTATTGGTCCTTGGTATAAGTGTAATATGACTGATATTATGGCAGCTATTGGATTACGTCAGTTAGATAGATATCCAGGAATGCTTGCAAGAAGAAGAGAAATTGTAAGTAAGTATGATGAAATGTGTGATGAGTTAGGTGTGAAACACTTAAATCATTGGGGTAAAGACTTTGAATCTTCTAAACATTTATACTTAACTAGAATACCTGGTATTAGTGATGAACAGAGAAGAGAAATCATTATTAAACTAGCAGAACGTGGTGTGAATACAAATGTACACTATAAACCATTACCTATGATGACTGCATATAAAACCTTGGGGTGGGATATAAAAGATTTCCCTAATGCATATGCCTATTATGAAAATCTTATTACTTTACCTTTACATACTAAGTTAAGTGATGAAGATGTAGAGTATGTAATTGAAAACTTTAAAGAAGTTGTAAAGGAATATATGTAATGTTGAAGAAATGGGAAACTTTACCTGATTATATGAAGAATGATGAAGTAAGAGTCTATTATGAAACATTGCAGAAGAAGAAAGTAAGTATGTTTCTTAAGAGAGTAATGGATTTAGTAGGTGGTTTGATTCTACTCATTCTATTAGCTATTCCTATGATCATTATTTCTATTATGATTAAGTTAGATTCTGAAGGTCCTGTATTTTATAGACAGGAAAGAGTTACGGCTTATGGAAAACATTTCAAGATTCATAAATTTAGAACAATGGTTAGCAATGCAGATAAGATCGGTTCTACTGTAACAGTAGGGAATGATAGTCGTATTACTAAAGTAGGAGCAAAACTTCGAGGTTGTAGATTAGATGAGTTACCACAGGTATTAGATCTTATTTCTGGTAATATGAGTTTTGTAGGTACAAGACCTGAAGCAGTGAAATATGTTGAACAATATAAACCTGAATATATGGCTACATTATTATTACCTGCAGGTATTACTAGTGAAGCAAGTATTAGATACAAAGATGAAGCTGCACTATTAGATGCAGCTAGTGATGTAGACAAAACATATATAGAAGAAGTACTACCAGGTAAAATGAAATACAACCTAGATAGTATTAAGAATTTCTCGTTTTTTGGGGATATAGCAACAATGTTTAGAACTGTGTTAGCTGTATTAGGAAAGGACTATGAGTAGATATTATGGAAGATAGAAAAGTAGTGGATGGATTAGTATCGATTATTATGCCTTCTTGGAATACAGAAAGATTTATTGCAGAAACTATACAGTCTGTATTAGATCAAACATATACTAACTGGGAATTAATAATCGTGGATGATTGTTCATCAGATAATACTGATGAAGTAGTCGCTTCTTTTAAGGATGAAAGAATCAAGTATTTACATAACGAAAAGAATTCAGGTGCAGCACTTACAAGAAATAAAGCATTAAGAGAAGCAAAAGGTGAATGGATCGCTTTTCTTGATTCAGATGATCTTTGGATGCCAGAAAAGCTAGAACATCAGATTGATTTTATGAATAAAAATGGTTATAGTCTTTCATTTACTGAATATGAAAAGATAGATGAAGATTCTAAACCATTGAATATTTATGTATCTGGTCCTGATAAAGTGAATAAACATAAGATGTATAACTATGATTATATTGGTCAGCTGACTATGATGTATAACGCTAAAGTGTTTGGTCTTATTCAGATTAAAGATATTAAGAAGAATAATGATTATGCAATCAGATTACAGCTTTATAAGAAACCAGATACTTGTGCTTATCTTCTTAAAGAGAATCTTGCGAAGTATAGAGTAAGAAAAGTAAGTATTAGTCATGATAAGTTTAGAAGAAAGTTCAAGAGTCATTATGATTTGTTTCATATGTGTGATGAGAAACCAGCAGTAATAGCTGCATGGTATACATGCTGGAATATGTTTTATGGTGTTTTGAAGAAGAAGAATTACGAGAAGAATATTTAGATGGAGAGATCTTAAAATGTGGATTATTAAAAAATTATATGCTATTTGGTTAAGCTTACTTGAACTTTTACTCGGTATCGATTTAGCAAAAAAATTTGATACAAAATTCCGTTTCCATAAATCATTAAATTTGAAAAATCCTCAGACTCTATCTGATAAAGTTACATATCTCGAATTGCATAAACAATCTCCATTAGCCGCAAGATGTACAGATAAATATGCAGTAAGAGAATATGTAAAATCTAAAGGTTTAGAAGATATACTTATTCCTGTTTATGGTGGACCTTGGTCAAGTGCAGATGAAATTGATTTTGATTCACTTACTTATCCTTGTATTCTAAAAGCAACTCATGGTTGTAAGATGAATTACATATTGAAAGATAAAGAAAGTATTAATTATAAAGAGTGCAAGAATGAACTTTCTAAATGGTTAAAAGTAACATATGGAACATATTCTATTGAACCTCATTATAAAGAAATTCCACATAGAATTTATGCAGAAAAATTTATCGATGGAATTGATGATTTGATTGACTATAAATTTCACTGTATTAATGGAGTTCCTGAATTTGTACTTACTTGTAGTCAGCGTCAAGCAAATGGTGATGCAGCTATGGCTGTTACATTAGATTTATTTGATATGGAATGGAATCATATTCCAGAAATTGTAAGTATGGGTAAGGAAATAGCAGGAACAGGTGCAGTTGTTAAACCTGAAACATTTGAAAAAATGAAAGAAGTAGCTAGAGTATTATCTCAAGGTTTTGAATTTGTACGTGTTGATTTATATGAAATAAATGGGGATATTTTATTTGGTGAAATGACGTTCTCACCAGCTTGTTGTGTTTTCCCTTATTTTTCAGAAAAATTTGATATCGAAATGGGAAATTGTTGGAATTCTAAACTGAGTTATCAAGTCCTTGTATCTACAATGCACCAAAACGATTTTTCTATTTACAACAAAATGAATTTAAAATCAGATGCAATCATTATTGATCAGTGTCAAGAAAATTCGTTTGATGAAAGAGTCATAGACAAGAATAATGTCAAAATGTATTCTTTTGCAGAACGTGGAATTGGATTAAGTCGTAATACAGCGCTTATGAGAGCAACAGCAGATATAGTTGAATTTGCAGATGATGATATGATTTTTATCGATGGTTATCAGCAAATGGTAATAGAAGAATTTGAGAAACATCCAGAAGCAGATGCAATTTTATTTAGTGTAAAGAGCTTAAATAGTGAAAGACCATTATTAACTATTGATAAATTTGCTCGAGTAGGAAGGATTAATGCCTTAAAATATGGGTGTGCTAGACTTGCGGTAAGAAGAGAAAAAATTCTTTATAACAACGTTGCTTTCTCACTTCTATTTGGAGGTGGTAGTAAATATGGGTGTGGTGAAGATACAATATTCTTACAAGATTGTATAAAAGCTGGTTTAAAAATATATAAGTCTCCTATATTAGTAGCAAGTGTAAAACAAGATTCTTCAAGCTGGTTTAATGGATACACTGATAAGTATTACAAAGATAAAGGATCTTTGTTTGCAGCAATATTTCCTGTAGGGTGCTATTTTTATGCAATTATTACAGCTGTAAAAAATCATGGGATATCCTATGAATCTAAAAATAAAATAAAACTTTATTTTGAAGGAATCAAGGAGTTCAAAAGTCAACAATGATTAATGATGAATCAAGAATTAAAAAAAATAGTTGTTCAAAATATAAGAAAATAGTGTTTCTAACTTCATTAATTCCAGACAGTTTGAGTGATGAAGTAAAGCTTAAAATGAAAAAGGGAATGCCAGATGCAGCAAATGCACTACAATGGCATTTTATTGAAGGACTTTATAAAAATTTCCATTCAAATATTAATTTAATAAATGTTTTACCTATTAGTAGTTATCCAAACTATTACGATGATTTATTAATAAATAAAAAATCATTTTGTACAGAATATAGTCCTAATAACGTTAATATTGGATTCATTAACTTAAAAGGATTGAGAAGGTACTCTATTGAACGTAATGTTTATAATGAACTATGTTCAGAGTTTTTTGAAAATGATGAAGGAATTCTATTTGTATATACATTATCTTCATCATTTATGAAAGCTGTAAAAAAATTCAAGAAAGCAAGACCAAAAATACACGTCTGTTCTATAGTTGCTGATTTGCCATGTATGAATGATTTGTCTGAAAAAACAGGCATAATTAATAAAATTGCTAATAAAACATTAGCAAAAACATCTTTTGATAATCTTTCTAGTGTAAATTCTTTTGTATTATTAACAAAACAGATGGCGGATTATTTAAAAATTACTCAGCCATTTTGTGTAGTAGAAGGAATTTCAACTGTATTAAATCATAAATATAATGACGAAATAAAAGATGATGGAAACGTTATTAAAAATATATTATATACGGGTACACTGCACAGAAAATTTGGAATTCTTAATTTAGTAGAAGCATTTATGACAACTACTGATAAAAATTATAGACTTCAAATTTGTGGTACCGGCGATTCTGAAGAAGAAATTCAAAATAGTGCTAATCAAGATGAGAGAATATGTTATTTTGGAAAAGTTGATAGAAAGAAAGTATTAGAATTACAATCATCAGCAACTGTATTAGTGAATCCTAGACAAAATAATGAAGAATTTACAAAATATAGTTTTCCATCAAAAAATCTAGAATATTTATCTAGTGGCACTCCAGTAATTGCATATATGTTGGATGGAATGCCGTTAGAGTATGGAAAATACATTATATCTCCGGAAAATAATAGTATCGAAGCATTAAGAAATGCTATCGATAGTGTTTGTAATCTATCCAAGTCGGAGCTAAAGAAAATCGGGGATAAAGGAAAAAAATTTGTTATTAAAGAAAAAAATTCCCCGAATTGCAAGCAGAAACTGGAAATAAGAAGATAAATTAGATTTTATAGAAAA
>ENA-OPVT01002078-OPVT01002078.1-human-gut-metagenome-genome-assembly--contig:-NODE-2078-length-11251-cov-1.344498_pt1 | contig 11251 bp, 8 predicted proteins | sample MGYA00241499_ERZ501990 | MGnify/ENA primary metagenome ERZ501990 (study PRJEB25962, sample SAMEA2042104) | human gut metagenome | biome: human gut; feature: human-associated habitat; material: faeces...
ATGCAGGAGTTATCGTAGACCAGCTGATCAAGACAATTCAGAAAGAAAGAGATTACTTAAGTGAGATTGATGGTAAGATCGGAGACGGAGATCATGGGATCAACATGAACAAAGGTTTTACGATGTGCGAGAAGAAATTAGAAGGAACTACATATAATTTGTCAGAAGGACTGACAACATTAGGTGAGACACTGTTAGAAGATATCGGTGGATCAATGGGACCTCTGTATGGAATGTTATTTGATGAGATGGCTCAGGCATGTGAAGATGAAGAAGAGATCACAGCAGATGTATTCGCAGAAATGATCACAGCCTCTGTAGAAGGAATTCAGGATATCAGCCCTGCACAGGTAGGAGACAAATCACTGCTAGATACATTGATTCCAGCAAAAGAAGCATTTGTAGAAGCAAAAGAAGCAGGAAAAGACTTTGCAGAATGTTTGGATGCTATGAATGCCGCAGCAGAAAAAGGATGGCAGTCTACAAAAGATCTTGTAGCCAAGATCGGACGAGCAAGCCGCCTTGGAGAACGCTCTCGAGGTGTTCTTGATGCAGGAGCAACCAGCTGTTATTTCATCATCACAACCATTGGAAGCACAGCAAAGAGCCTGTTATAAGAATGATTTATATTGCGAAAGCAATGAACCCTCTATATATTCATACAATTTGTTTAGGAAGAACCTCAAAGTTTCGGAAAGAAGCTTTGAGGTTTTTTCATTTCATAGGAAATTTTCTTGACATTTTTAAAAAAGTTATTGACAAATAAGAAAAAAGTATATAAACTAACTGTATCATATGAAATGGTACAGTTAGTACAGCTAATACAGTATGGCATACAGTACGACAAAAACAATAAGGAGGTACAGATGTGTTTCGAATCAACCCTGCCAGTGGCAAGGCAATTTATGAACAGATCATGGAACAAGTAAAAGAAGCAGCGTGGAAAGGATATCTAAAACCTGGAGATGCTTTGCCGTCCGTTCGTAAATTAGCATTAAGTCTCAGTGTAACACCCAACACCGTAGCGAAAGCATATCAGTTGTTGGAGAAAGAGAAAGTAATTATAACAATACGAGGAAAGGGAGCATTTTTGGCAGAGAATGCTTCACAAGAGGTAGACAAAGGAAAGATGCAGGAGATCAAGACAAGTTTAAAAGAGATATTAAGTGAGCTTCGTTATGAAGGGTATGATGAAGAGAAGATAGCAAGCCTGATACATGAGATCTATCAGGATCTGGAGGGATAGGATATGAAAGTAATCGAACTAAAGGACGTGAAAAAATCATATGGAAAGAATGAGATTCTTCATGGAATCAGCCTGGATATAGAAGAGGGAAGCATTCATGGACTGGTAGGACGCAATGGATGTGGAAAGACAACACTGATCAAATGTCTAACAGGAATTTATGAACAGGATCAAGGACAGATTCTGGTCTGTGGAGAAGAAATTTTCGAGAATCCAAAAGTAAAAGCACAGGTAGGATATGTTGCGGACAGCAACCAGTATTTTGAAGGGTATCATATCGATGAGATGGTGGAATTTTATAAACAGATCTACCCAACATTCGATGAGAAAGTATTTAGGGACTACAATCAGAGTATCGGATTAGATGTAAGCAAAAGAATCAAAGAATTATCTAAAGGACAGGCAATGTCATTAGCTTCGATGTTGAATCTGTCCATCCATCCAAAAGTGATGATCATGGATGAACCAATGTCAGGACTGGATGTGATCGCACAGAAACAGATCAAAGATTTTATTGTCAATGAAGTCGATATGAATGGGATGAGTGTTCTGATCTCATCACACGATTTAAAGGATTTAGAAAGTTTCTGCGATTCCGCAAGTATGATGAAGGACGGAAAGATCCTTTATCATGGAACAATGGATCAGATGAAAGAACGATTTACAAAATTACAGGTTGTATTTGAAGAATCAAGAAGCGAGATTTTCAAAGAACTTCCGGGAGTGATCACGTATTCTAATCTTGGAAGTGTATACACAGTAATATTAGAAGGGTATGGAGAGCCAATTCATGAGGCATTAAAACAAGCAGGAGCGATTGTAGTAGAGGAAATTCCATTAAGTTTAGAAGAAGTATTCGTCTACAGCAACCGCTAAGAGGAGGAACTTGGAGATGAAATTTTTTAGAAAATATGATTTGGTACTTCCACCAGCAGCATTGTTATATGGGATTTTCGCATGGAATATGAAATATCCAGGGGATGGACTGCCACAGACGATGATGGATAATCTTGTCAATGGCTGGCTTTTGATCACAGTTTTATTTGCAGCATTATCAGCAGGAATTGTATATCAGTTGCAGCAAAATAAGAAACAGCAATATATTTACAGCCTTCCATGGACAAAGAAAGACATTTACCAAAAGAGTCTTACAAAACTGCATATATCACTTTTGTTCGCGGAGATCATCTATGGAATTTTCTTTGCAATGAAGATCGCAACGATTCCGAATGCGGAATCAATCACGAATGTGATCATATGCACATTATGGAATGCAGTAATGTGTTTTGCATTTTGTGCACTGATACAGGTTTCATTGATCGTGACAGCATATATCTGGCAAGGACTTGTCATAGCAGTCGTTACATTTTATGTGATATTGCCGATGATCCTTCAGAATCTGGCATTTTTACTTCAATTACTGTTTAAGATAAGATCTTCTAGATTTGCGATACTAGAGCGGGTTATCTATGGAAGATTCGGTAGAACATTTTTATATCCATTAAATTTTCAGCTTGATACAAATAGCTTGGAGAGCAATCCGATCTGGAAAGCACAATATGTAAATTCTGCGATCATCTGTATTGCCGTTTTATTTGCAGCAGGAGTCTTTGGTATCTGGTTTGCAAAACGACAGTTTATCAAGCAGGAGCAGGCACAGAACCGAATGTTAACAAGGTTATCAGGGATGCAGAATAAAGTCATCACGACGATAGTGATCACGATCCTGTGTTTTAATGCATTAAGTAATCATGAGATATATGTTTATATATTTAAGTATGACAAGACACTTCGAACCAGAATTTATGGATTGATCGCATGGGGAAAAGAATTTATGTGTTCATCAGATAGTTATAAACTGATCATACAGAAATTAAATGCAGTACATTGGTTTATATATTTGGTAGTGATATTAGTGATCACATATTTTGCTGTATCGATTATTCAGACAATAAGGAGGAAATGTTATGAGAGGGCTTGTTAATCATGAAAAACGAAATCTGCTAGCCATAACATTAGTGTATACCATAGTGATATATTTTATATTACAAAATGTGATCGCAAACGATATTTCAGGAACTGCAGATCAGATCAATAATTTTTATGGAGGCATTTATAATAATTATGGCAATCTGTTTTTAGGAACATTAGATCAATACTATAAAATGTTTATTATCGTTCTTATGATACCGGTTAGTTTTGTAGCGGTAATACAGTATCGGGAAAGCAGTACATCAAAATGTGGAGAATTTTTAATGCAGCTTCCGATCAAAAGAGGTCAGATTTTTCTGACAAGGACGATCACAGGAATGATGACATATACGATTCCATGGCTTTTTCTTTCATTCGGAATGATCATGATGAGAACAAAAGCACAGTCATGGTATGAGATGAATCTATCCGTATGTAAGAACGGAGCAGTACTTCTTGGAAATGATAACATGATACATTTGTGTGCGTATCTTCTATTTATATGGGTATCATTGACACTCATCTATGCCATTGCTATATTTTTTCAGAATATCTGCAAAAGACCATGGATTGCAGGAGCGATCGGAATCGGAGCAATGTTATTTCCAAACTTTATGGATTATATGATGCCAAAAGTATTATCATTCCCAGATACAATATATCATGGCTGGTGGATGGCTGCAATTTTTGAAAATGGACCGATCACAAAACAGTTTATATGGGATAAAGGTGTGAACCAGCTGGTGACGATGGCTTCGTTTGATCATTTTGCACAGATCCTTCTGATTCAGATCGTATTGATCGCAGTATTTTTTGGAGTTGCATTTTATGTATTTCAAAAGTCAGATATGGCAAAGAGGAATAATTTTATGTATTTTCCATGGATGGAGCATCTGTTTGTATGGATCTTCCCATTCTGTGTTTCATTATTCATTGTAGTGACAGGGTTCAAGATTCAGTCATACACAGGCGGCATTCTGGCAGCAGTGATCGCAACGATCATATATTATATAGTAGAAAAGCGTAAGAAAAGGAGGGCAGTATAATGTATTTTTCAACTTCAATTAGTTATATTATCATATTATCACCACTGATCCTTCTAGCTTTATTGGCAACGATCGGAATCGTACTTTACCGTCATCCGTCAAAATTACAGAGAAAATGGTATAGCGTATCATTTAAGAAAAGAAAAAGAATTAAACAAATAGCGATTCTTCTTGGATTTTGTATGGCAGCAGGACTACTTATCTATCCTTTGACAAGCAAAAAACAGTTCGTATCAACGATCAGTCTGTCAGCAAATGAAAACAATTTTATCACAGAAGATAAGATCGATCAGATTTCAGAAGACAGAAGAGAAATAAAAAATGAGCAATGGCTGAAAAAATTTTATAAGATGATGAAATCAGACGATGAAAGTTCGACTCTTTTAGATGACAGTGGAAGTTATGAAGTATGGAAAACGAGTATCCTGGAAGATAAAACGGGTGAGTATGAGCTGCGTTTAAGAGCAGAAGACACCGTTCTTCGTAGATTTTCAATACAGCAATCGGATGAAGATATTGATTCTGACGGAGATTTCGACAGTTATGATACCGACGGATTTTATGATATCATTCAAAGACCAGACAATACATTCGAAGAAAATTATCAAAAGCTTACAGATTCAGAAAAACAAGAGATTCAGAATCTCAATTGGAATTACAAAGACGGTCTTTTGTATGCAACAAATGAAAATCATAAGAGATGTATCAATGGAACATCCCAGTATTATATGAAAAACTCCAAATTGATCAATACGATGGAGAATTCAGGATACAAAGGAATCAAAAAATGGATGGAACAATGCGAAAAAGATACAGCAGGGATTAAAGTAAAAGCTGGAGATAAAACATACTTGTTCCATAATACAGACAAATGGCATACATTCAAGAAAAATGGATTAACATGTCTGTATAATTACAAACGTTTTATCATTCGATTTGATTTTAACAAAGTGATTGGGTTTAGGAGTAATCTATCTGACCTTCCACAAAGTGGCAGAGAGATGTGGACTGCTATATCGGATCATAGTGGATCAGCTGCGAATGAAGTTATTCTTCGTTCTTATAATGATGAAGAATTATATGCAAGGAAAAATGTTCAGATCTTTTTGCAAGATCACAAGATCAAACAGATGTTGATCTACTGGGATGAAACAGAAGTATTCAAAGGATTCACAAAAGAAGAAAAGATATTCTTAAAAGGCTGTTTCGAAAAAATGGGTATCTCATCCAAGGATGCACAAGAATGGTTAAATACATTTATGATCAAGAAAACGCCACAGAGCGGCAAGTTAGGAAGCTGGACATACAGCAAAGGAAATAGTAAAAATCAGGTAATATCATTGATCAATCATAATGAAAATAATAATTATGTAAATTTTTACAAAAAAAGTAAAGGAAATAATTGACAAATATAAAATGATATGGTAAATTATGGGTAGAAAGTGCTTACAGCACAAACTCCCCTTAATAAACAGTTCGAGAACTACGGTTTTCCTGCGATTGTTCATCGCCCATACCCCATAGAATCTCGAAAGAATTGTATTTTAGATTATCATCATCAACAATCATTTTATATTTATCTGCAATCCTCTATCTAAGTTGTGATGTGAGCACTTTCGATTTTTAAAATATGAAAATAAGGATTCCTATGATTCTATGATATAGAAACATAAGAATCCTTTTCATTATTTTTAACAAATCACAATGACAAATCAAAAATAATATGATATGATATTATTTTGAATGGGATAATATAAGAAAGTAGTAGAAATTCACATATAGGAGGAAGAAACATGCCAGTAAAGTATGTATTTGTTACAGGAGGAGTTGTATCTGGATTAGGTAAAGGAATCACAGCAGCTTCTTTGGGACGATTACTAAAAGCCAGAGGCTATCATGTCACAAGCCAGAAGTTTGATCCGTATATCAACATTGACCCAGGAACAATGAACCCAATCCAGCACGGAGAAGTTTTCGTAACAGATGACGGAGCAGAGACTGACTTAGACCTTGGACATTATGAAAGATTTATCGATGAAGGACTGAATAAGAAATCAAACGTTACAACAGGTAAAGTATATTGGAGTATCTTATCCAAAGAACGTCGTGGAGATTATGGTGGTAACACAGTACAGGTAATCCCACACGTAACAAACGAGATCAAGAGCCGTTTTTACAGAAGTGAAGATCCAAGCGATCAGGAAGTAGCGATCATTGAAATCGGAGGAACTGTAGGAGATATCGAAAGTCAGCCATTCTTAGAGGCATTAAGACAGTTCCAGCATGAAGTGGGACATGAAAACTGTATTTTAATTCATGTAACATTAATTCCATACTTAAAGAGTTCAGGAGAATTAAAGACAAAACCAACACAGGCAAGTGTCAAAGACTTACAGGGAATGGGAATCCAGCCAGATATCCTTGTATGCCGTTCAGACTATCCATTAGATGATGGAATCAAGAGAAAGATCGCGCAGTTCTGTAACGTTGAACGTTCAAGAGTTATTCAGAACTTAGATGCAGAAGTATTATACGAAGTACCTTTGATGATGGAGAAAGAACATCTAGCACATGAAGTATGTGAATGTCTGAACATGCCATGCCCAGATCCAGATCTTGATGACTGGAAGAAGATGATCAATGCATGGAAACATCCAGAACATAAAGTAGAGATCGCATTAGTTGGTAAATATGTATCTTTACACGATGCTTACATCAGTGTCGTAGAATCCTTAGAGCATGCCGGAGTCGCGAATTCAGCAGATGTGAAGATCCGCTGGGTAGATTCAGAGAGAATCAGCTCTTACAATGTCGATGAGATGTTAGGTGGAGTTCACGGAATCTTAGTTCCAGGTGGATTCGGAGATCGTGGAATTGAAGGAATGATCTGTGCGATCAAATACGCAAGAGAAAACAAGATCCCATATCTTGGACTATGCTTAGGAATGCAGCTTACATTAGTAGAATTCGGAAGACATGTCTTAGGATTCTCTGATGCACACAGTCAGGAATTTAATCCAGACACAACACATCCGATGGTTCATATCATGCCAGATCAGGACGGAGTCACAGATCTTGGTGGAACATTACGTTTAGGATCTTACCCATGTGTATTAACAGAAGGATCCAAAGCATATGAATTATATGGAGAGAAAGAGATTCACGAAAGACATCGTCATAGATATGAAGTAAATAACGAATATCGTGATATCCTTCAGGAGAATGGAATGATGTTATCCGGATGCTCACCAGACGGAAGAATCGTAGAGATGGTAGAGATTCCAGAACATCCATGGTTTGTGGCAACACAGGCACATCCTGAGTTTAAATCAAGACCTAACAAAGCACATCCATTATTTAAAGGATTTGTAGAAGCAGCCTTAGAACATCAAGGTAAATAACACAAAAAGTTAATATAACATCATCAAAAAGATTCTGAGATAGATTGATATTTCAGAATCTTTTTTTACATATTATTTACGATTCAATGCAATTAGAATTTACATATATATGATAGAATCCTTTAAGAGTCAGAAAGATATGAAAAGACAAAGGTATCAGGAGGTATATATGAGATCTAATTGGAGAAAACAAATGATGATCAGTGCATTAGCATTGACACTTTCTGCAACAAATGTAGCACCAGTATTTGCAAGTGCCGCTCCAGATGGCAAGACAAATGCAGCAGACATTGCACAGACAATGGGAACAACGGCACAGTGGAATCGTTGGGAGAAAGAATGGGAAACTTTAAAAAATGACTGGACACAAATTTCATTGTCACCAGGAAGCAATGCAACGGAGTTGAATTTTGCATGGTATACACCAAAGCAGACAAATGATGATCATTCAAATGCAAATGTTCCAAAACTGATCATTGGTGAAGGACATAATATGAAAAATGCCAAGGTGTACGAGGCAGAACAAACAGCAGTAAAAGATGAACAGGATAACAATGGGGAAACTTATAATTCTAATAAAGTAACAGCAACAGGATTAAAAGAAAACAAAACATATTATTATAGTTACGACAATGGAAATGGGTATACAAAGCCAGCTGAATACACGACAAAATCTACAAACAATTTCTCATTTGCATTTGTAGGTGACCCACAGATCGGATCTTCAAATGAATTAAAGGGAAAAGATACGAAAGAATTTTACGATGCACAGTCAAATGCAGTAAAGAGTGATGCATTTAACTGGTCTTCTACGTTAAACGCAGCATTAGAAAAGACAGATGATCAGTTAAGTTTTGTTGTATCCGCAGGTGACCAGATTCAGACAACAAAGAAAAAGTTACCAAACAAAGATGCATCAAAAAGTGAAATTGAGTATACAGGATATTTAAGTCCAGAAGCATTAAAATCACTTCCAGTGGCAACGACAGTAGGTAACCATGATGCAGATAATGCAAACTATACATACCATTTTAACAGAACAAATGCAAGTGAACTTGGAAGTAATAAGGTAGTCGGTGGAGATTATTATTTCAAATATGGAAATGCATTATTTATCATGTTAAATACACAGGATACAAATGTAGCAGAACATAAACAGTTTATTGAGCAGACAGTTGCAGCGAATAAAGACTGTAAATGGAGAATCGTAACACTGCATCAGGATATTTATGGATCAGCAGAACATTCTAATGAGCCAGAGATCACAAATTTAAGATATCAGTTAACACCGATTTTCGAACAAAATGATATTGATGCTGTATTAACAGGTCATGATCATGCTTATTCAAGATCTAAAATGTTATTAGGTGGAACAAAAGCGAATGATTATACAGATAATGAATTTGATGCAGAATTAGAGAAAGATATGGATGCGGGTGAAAATCCAACGACAAAAACAGTGGCACCAGGAAATATTAAAAATGACAGCACAGATGAAAAAGATCAGAAATACTTAACATATCTTAAAAGTATCATGGATGAAAAAGCAATTGAGACTGTCAAAAAACAGGGAAGCTCTGTAATCAATCCAGAAGGTGTCCTTTATATGACAGCAGGTTCTTCTTCAGGAAGTAAATATTATGATCTGGTACCAAGACAGCAGACATATATTGCACACCGTTGGCAGGAAGATGTCCCAACATATTCAGTTGTTGATGTAACAGAAAATAGTTTAACGATCAATACATATCGTACAGATAATGATGAAAAGATTGATGAAACATTTTCTATCACAAAGAGCAAAGGGGATACGACATCACTTAATGCAGAAATTAAAGCATCTGAAAGCATTGTAAAGCAAAAAGATGCATATACAACGGAAAGCTATAGAGTCTTTGAACAGGCACTTACAGGAGCCAAAGAAGTTGCAGCAGACAAAAAAGCAACAAAAGATGAAGTTGAAAATGCATTAAAAGTTCTGACAAATGCAAAAGCAGGATTAGAAAAGAAAGCAACAACAAAACCAGCAACAGTAAAGAAATCAACAGCAGAGAAGAAAGTTGTAGTAGCAAAAGCATCTGCAAAATTAAAAGCTGGCAAAAAGAAAGTAACAGTTAAGATCAAAAAAGCATCTGTATCTGGATATCAGATTAAATATGCATCAAACAAGAACTTTAAAAAAGCAAAGACAAGAAATACAAGAAAAACAATGTATACGATCAAGTCATTAAGATCAAAGAAAAAATGTTATGTAAAGGTTCGTGCATACAAAGTAGTTAAAGGTAAGAAAATCTGCGGTTCTTACAGCAAAGTTCTGAAAGTGACTGTGAAATAACAATGAAACAAAAACAGATGAAAGGAGTGTGTCTGCTGATCGCAGGCATTCTCTTTCTTCTGCTGTTTTTTTCTTTTTCTGGAATTGAGAAGACAAAACTTCTAGATACAGATGGAAGAAATTTTGAAAAAGCAGAAGTAACAAACGTGATCTCTGGAAACTTATCAAATAGTGGAAGTGGAAAACAAACCGTAGAATTAAAACTTCTCTCAGGGGATCATAAAGGAAAAATAATACAGGCAACAAGCTCTCAAAGTTATTTATTTGGTGCAAAATGTAAAAAAGGAATGAAAGTCATAGCGATCATTAATGAATCGAAAGGAGAGTTGCTGGCGTCTGTATATAGTGTAAACAGAGGACCTATGGTATGGCTGATGGCAGCAGTGTTTGTAGCAATCGTGGTTGCAGTCGGTGGAAGAAAAGGAATTTCATCAATATTAAGCTTGGTATTTACAATGCTTTGTATCTTTTTTATTTTTCTTCCGATGATCTACAAAGGAATATCCCCGATACTGGCGGCTGTATTAGTGGTCGCATTTACAACAGTTGTGACGATGTGTATGGTTGATGGAATTACGAAGAAATCAGTAGCCGCGATGCTTGGAACGATCATAGGTGTGGTATTTTCTGGAGCATTTGCATTGATTTTTGGACAAGTGACATCGATCACCGGATATAATGTGTCTGATATAGAGAATCTGGTCTATGTCGGAGAAATGACAGACATAAAAATTGGTGAATTGTTATTTGCAGGAATCTTGATCGCATCATTAGGTGCAGTCATGGACGTTGGAATGTCAATCGCCTCTACACTCAATGAATTAAAAGAACAAAATCCACAGATGATGTTAAAAGAACTGTTTCAATCAGGAATGAATGTCGGAAGAGATATGATGGGAACAATGACCAATACACTGATTCTTGCATTTACGGGTGGATCGATCAACACATTAGTATTTATCTTTGCATACAATTACGAATATCAACAGGTGATCAATATGTATTCCGTAGGGATTGAGATCATGCAGGGATTATCATCAAGTCTCGGAGTTATCATGGCAGTTCCAGTGACCTCCTGGATTGCAGCATTTTTATATAGTAAAAATCAAAAATAAAGAAAAGACTCCATAACAATTCAGATCTTTATGAATTCGCAGACAGAAGTTTGAGAATATGTTATAATGAAAAAGAATTTAGTGTAATGCTGAATTCTTTTTTTGTAGAGTGGAAAATTAACATGAGGGGAGAAATA
>ENA-OPVT01002079-OPVT01002079.1-human-gut-metagenome-genome-assembly--contig:-NODE-2079-length-11250-cov-2.734703_pt1 | contig 11250 bp, 7 predicted proteins | sample MGYA00241499_ERZ501990 | MGnify/ENA primary metagenome ERZ501990 (study PRJEB25962, sample SAMEA2042104) | human gut metagenome | biome: human gut; feature: human-associated habitat; material: faeces...
AGCAGAATGGGTTTCGCCGGATGTTCGTGCAGCAGGTTGAACGGGTCGCTCAACGCCTCATAGACGGCGCGTGCACCCAGGTAGGATCCGCCGATGCCGATGCAGAGGATCACCTCCGCCAGGTCGCGCAGACGGGCGGCTTCGGTTTCGATCGCCTGCAACTCCTCTTCGCCGAGGGCGGAGGGAAGCCCCACCCAGCCCAGGAAATCGTTGCCGGCACCTTGGCCGTTGTGCAGCAGCGCGTTGGCGTGCAGGGCTGCGGATTTTTCCTTCTCGGTGATTGCGACATCGGCGCGAATGGGATCGAACGACAGGGTTTTCATGACTGTATTGGTGTTAAATCAGTTTTGTCGTAAGCTCCTGCATGGCTTCCCGAACAGGAACCCCTTTGTAAAGGACTTCATAGACCATATCGGCAATGGGCATCTGCACCTTGTGGCGGGCGTTGATGTGACGGATGCAGTCGGCGGCGAAATAGCCTTCGGCCACCTGGGTCATTTCGTCCAAAGCATCGCGGACCGTGCAGCCGTGCCCGATCAGCAGGCCCAGTTTGCGGTTGCGGCTGTAAACGGAATAGCAGGTCACCAGCAGGTCGCCCAGGTAGGCCGAGGCGCGGGTTTCGCGCTGGTCGGGGTAGCTTTCCCGCAGGAACCGGGCCATTTCCATCGCACTGTTGGAGATCAGCACCGCGAGGAAATTGTCCCCGTAACCCAATCCGACAGCCATGCCGACGGCTACGGCGTAGATGTTTTTTAAGATAGTAGCATATTCGATGCCGTACAGGTCGGTCGAATAGGAGAGTTTGATATATTCGGTGGCGAATTTGTGTCCGATCGTATGCGAATTTTCCGGATCGGTGCAAACCACCGTAAGGTAGGAGAGCCGTTCGAGCGAAACCTCTTCGGCATGGGAGGGACCGGTGATGATGCCCAGTTGCTTGAAAGAGAGGTCGTAATGGTCGTGCATATACTCCACGACGGTGGTGTAGTCGTCCGGGACGATGCCTTTGATGGCCGAGATGACGAATTTCTCCTTGAGCGGAACGGTCAGCGTTTCGAGCGTCTTTTTCAGGTAGGCCGAGGGGCTGGCCAGGATGACGATGTCGGCCTCGGAAACCACCCGGTCGAGATCGTCCGAGGGGTTTATGCGCGTGCGGTCGAACCGTACGTTGCTCAAATAGCGGGGATTGCGACCCTTGTCGCGCAGGCTTTCGAGCACCTCCGGATTGCGGACGTACCAACCTATCGAGGGTTCGTTTTCGGTCAATACCTTGGCGAGCGCCGTGGCCCAGCTTCCGTATCCGATCATGGCGCATCTGGCGCCGCTGCCTATCTTGTGGTCCATAAGTTTTCGGAATAAAATTTTCTTTTCTACAAAAGTAAATAAAAAACGGGAAAGGACACATAATTATCCTTCTTTTCCCTACCTTTGTAGAGGGTAAGACGCACTCGGCAGAAAAAACAAACGAATTTGTTTTATTCTGCTTTCATTTTCATTACCTTTGTTCCTGATGTATTGACACGGATTTCACGGGCAGGCGAAGGCTTCTGGGAAAGAAAGTCAATATTTTGATTATCAGAAATTAATAGATTATAATATAGAGAGAGGAAAGCAGAGTACTATGGGACTTTTTTCACTGACACAGGAGCTGGCTATCGACTTGGGTACGGCCAATACTTTGATTATTCACAACGGGAAGGTCGTGGTGGACGAGCCTTCCATCGTGGCGTTGGACGTACACACCGGTAAACTGGTGGCTATCGGTACGCAGGCCCGCCAGATGCACGAGAAGACCAATCCGAACATCAAGACGATCCGTCCGCTGAAGGACGGCGTGATCGCCGATTTCAACGCTACGGAGTTGATGCTGCGCGGCATGATCAAGAAAGTCAAGACTTCGGGCAATCTCTTCGCTCCCTCGATCCGCATGGTGATCTGCATTCCTTCCGGCTCGACCAATGTCGAGATCCGTGCCGTGCGGGATTCCGCCGAACATGCCGGGGGGCGTGAGGTCTATATGATTTACGAACCGATGGCTGCGGCGCTGGGTGCCGGTCTGGATGTCGAAGCACCGGAGGGCAACATGGTGATCGACATAGGCGGCGGTACTACCGAGATCGCCTGCATTTCGCTCGGCGGCATCGTTTGCTCCGAGTCGATCAATGTCGCGGGCGATGTCTTTACCAACGATATTCAGAGTTACGTGCGCCAGCAGCACAACATCCGTATCGGCGAACGCACGGCCGAGGCGATCAAGTGTTCGATCGGTGCGGCGCTCACCGAGCTGGACGAAGAGCCCGAGGATTACGTGGTAACGGGTCCTAATATGCTTACCGCCCTGCCGCAGACCGTGTCGCTCAGCTACGGTGAAATCGCCTATGCACTGGAGAAGTCGCTCGTCAAGCTGGATGCGGCGCTGATGAAGGTGCTCGAAACCATGCCGCCGGAGCTGTATGCCGACATCGTGAAGAACGGCATCTACCTGGCCGGCGGCGGTGCGCTTATCAAGGGGCTGGACAAGCGTCTGAATGCCAAGACGGGTATTCCGTTCCACGTGGCCGAGGATCCCTTGCGTGCTATTGCGCGCGGTACGGGTATCGCGCTGAAGAATATCAACCGTTTCTCGTTCCTGATGAAATAACGAAGCTGCGGAAGCTTTCCCGTGAGCCGTGTATAAACTGATCGAATTCCTGCGCAGAATCTACGTGGCGGTCTTGTTCGTCGTATTCGAAGCGATCGCCATCGGGTATTATGCGCACTCTTCGAATTATACGCAGGCCAAGCTGCTCACCCGCTCGAACCAGGTGGTTGGCGGGGTGAACGGCATCTTCGCAGACATTCGCTCCTATTTTACCCTGGGGCGCGAAAACGAACGCCTGCTGGAGCGTGTCGCCGTACTCGAGGAGGAGTTGGCTTTTTACCGGAGGTCGGCGGCCGATTCGGTGCGTACGGACCTGCTGCACGATATGGGAGAGAAGCCCTACGAGCTGACCGTCGCCCGGGTGATTTCCAATTCGATCAACAAGAACCGTAACTTCATCGTGCTGGACCGGGGCGAACGCGACGGCGTCGAGAAGGGGATGGGCGTGCTCTCTCCGGAAGGGGCCATGGTCGGCTACGTGGCCGCCAGTTCCGACCGTCATGCGGTGGCGGTGTCGATTCTCAATACGTCGTTCAATGCCAGCGGCAAGCTCGCCGGCGACGACTATTTCGGCTCGATCTACTGGGCGGGTGACGATCGCTACCACGTCCGCATGAAGGAATTGTCCAAATATGCCCGCGTTACGGAGGGGGAAGAGGTGGTTTCCTCCGGTTTTTCGCAGTATTTTCCGGCTGACGTGCTGATCGGCTATGTGGAGAGTTTTTCGCTGGCCGATACCCAGATGGCTTACGACGTGGTGATCCGGCTGGCGGTGGATGTGTCGCAACTGACGGATGTTATCCTGGTGCGCAACCGGGATATCGAAGATGTGCAGGAGCTCGAAGCCGAAGCCGAGCGGCAAAACAGAAGATAAATATGTACCGGACTGTTCCCTATATCGTCTTATTCCTTATTTTGGCCCTGTTGCAGATTTTTCTGTTCGACAACCTGTCGATCAGTATCTACCTCTGCCCTTTGGTCTATATCGGCTTCATTGTCCTGCTGCCGATCGACGCTCCGCCGGTTGCAGTGCTTTTTCTGGCTTTGTCGATGTCCGTTGCGATGGATTGGGCGATGGGGGCAGCGGGGATCAATACGATCGCTACGCTTCCGGTCGCTATGCTGCGCCGGCCGCTTCTGCAGTCTGTCTGCGGTAAGGAGGGGATTCGGGAGGGTGGTATTCCTTCTTCGATCCGGTTGGGGCAGGGCGGATTTCTGCGCTACCTGGTAGCGATGGTCGTGGTACACCACTTCCTGTTTTTCATGTTGGAGTCCCTGTCTTGGGCGCAGTTGTTCCATACGCTCGTCCGACTGGTCGTGAGCGGTGCTGTTACGGTGGGCTTCATCTGGCTGCTTGCGCGGCTGTTCACCACTAAACTGACGGTTCGGCTATGAGTTACGGTGGGGAAGGGGTTGCCCGGATGCGGGTGCTGCAGGTGGTCGTGCTGATCGTTTTCGGCGTAATCGCCGCGCGGCTTGCTTATATTCAGCTCATCGACAGCAAATATGAGGAGCTGGCCCGGGGCAATGCGTTGCGCTACGAAGTTCAGTATCCGTCCCGTGGCGAGGTGTTCGACCGCAACGGCGAATATCTGGTACAGAGTCGCGAGTGTTATGACTTGATGGTGATCTATCGCGAGATGGATCGGGAGGGGTTCGATACGACGCTTTTCTGTCAGGTTACGGGGCTTTCGCGCGAAGGGCTTGTGAGGGAGCTGGCCAATGCCCGCGTGCGTCCGCGTGCGCCCCGTATGGTGATGAACTATATGTCCAAGGAGGACAAACTTCGTTTCGACGAATGTAACTTCGCCGGCTTCTATACCGTTTACCGGACTGCCCGGCAATACCCGCGTAAAGTAGGGGGAAACCTGCTGGGATATGTGGGGGAGGTCAATTCCGAAATGTTGCGGCGTTATCCTTCGTATCAGGCGGGCGAATACGTCGGAATCAGCGGCGTGGAGTCGGCTTACGAGCCCGAGCTGCGCGGAAAGAAGGGTGTGAAGATCACCGAGGTGGATACGCACGGGGCGATCAAGGGTTCGTATATGGACGGTCGCTTCGATTCGCTGCCCGTCCCCGGCAAGTCGATCGTCTGCACGATCGACGCGCGGTTGCAACTTTTCGCCGAGGAGCTGATGGCCGGCAAAGTCGGGGCTGCCGTGGCGATCGAACCTTCGACGGGCGAGATTCTGATGATGGTTTCCTCGCCCACATACGATCCCGATGAACTGGTGGGACGGCAGCGGGGCAATCACTATATGGAGCTGCTTTATAACAAACGGAAACCGCTGTTCAACCGTGCCGTAAGCGGCCGTTATCCCCCCGGATCGACTTTCAAACTGGTTCAGGGCCTGATCGGGATGCAGGAAGGGGTGTTGGCTCCTTCGATGCGCTATCCTTGTCACGAGGGCTATCAGGTAGGGCGGCTCAAGATGAAATGCCACGCTCATGCGTCGCCTGCGGATCTGCGGTTCGCCATAGCGACTTCGTGCAACGCCTATTTCTGTTACGTGTTCCGCAATATTCTCGAAAATCCCCGGTACGGAAGCGTCAAGGAGGGTTTCGACGTGTGGAGGGAGTATGTCGAGAGTTTCGGTTTCGGCCGTAAGCTGGATTCGGATTTTCTGGGCGAGGGAAACGGCTATGTTCCCGACCGGAAGTTTTACGACAAACGCTATCGGGGGTCGTGGAATGCACTTACGGTGTTGTCGTTGTCGATCGGTCAGGGCGAATTGGAGTGTACGCCGCTGCAAATGGCTAACCTGGCGGCTATCGTCGCTAATCGCGGGTACTATTATATCCCGCACATCGTCCGTTCGGTAGAGGGGCGGGATTCGATGGACCGGCGGTTTTACGAGAAACATTATACGAAAGTCGATCCGAAATATTTCGAACCGATCGTGGAGGGTATGTGGCAGAGCGTGCACAAGGAGGGCGGAACCTCCCGGACGGCTTATCTGCCGGGTCTGGACGTGTGCGGCAAGACCGGTACGGCGCAGAATCCTCGAGGCAAGGATCATTCGACCTTCCTGTCGTTCGCTCCGAAGGACAATCCCCGCATCGCTATTTCGGTGTATGTCGAGAACGGCGGGTTCGGGGCTTCGGCCGCTTTGCCCATCGCCAGTCTGCTCGAAGAGTACTATTTGACCGACACCGTCACACGGCCCTGGCTGGTGGAGATGGTCAAGCAGAAAACGATTTATTACCCGGCCTATGGAAAATAACGGCATCGGTAAATTGTTCGAGGGCGTCGATCGCTGGACAGTGCTGATCTATGTGCTGATCGTGCTGGTCGGCTTCGTGGCTATCCTCTCCGCTTCGTACGAAGAGGGGGCGGAGAGCATTTTTTCCTTCTCGCATTTCTATATGAAACAGCTCGTCTGGATGGGAATATCGTTCGCCGTAGCGGTCGTCGTGTTGCTGGTCGATGCGAGCATCTATCACAAGTGGGCTTATCTGTTCTATGTCCTGGGATTGCTGACCCTGGTAGCCGCTCTGCTGTTCGGTCGTGAAGTGAACGGTGCGAAGGCCTGGTTCGAGATCGGGTCGGTCCGTATTCAGCCGGTGGAGTTCGCCAAAATCGCTACGGCGTTGGCGCTGGCCCGCGTGATGAGCTCCAGCTCGTTTTCGATCAACCGGGCGGGGGATCTTTTCAAGGTGGGATTGGTGATCTGTCTGCCGCTGTTGATTATCGTCATGCAGAACGATACAGGATCGGGTATCGTGCTCGTATCGCTGCTGTTCGTGTTGTACCGCGAAGGTTTGAACAAGTGGCTCTGTATTCCGGTGATCCTGATCGCCGTACTCTTTATTTTTTCGTTCCTCTTTACGCCGCTGACCCTGTTGGTGATGCTGATTCTGGTCTGTACGCTTTCCGAGGCGATGATGAACGGACAGTGGCGGTCCCGCATGGTTTATCTGGCTGCGCTGGCATTGGGCACGCTGCTTCTCTATTTCGGGATGCTGTTGGCGGCTCCCGGAGCGATGGATCTCTACCGCTGCCTGCTCGTGGTGACGCTGCTGTCGCTCATCTTTGTGGCGATTTATGCCTTCCGCGCCAATCTGCGCAATATTTTCATTACGATCGGACTGTTTCTGACGGCAATGCTTTTCGTTCCGACTACCGATTATATTTTCAATTCCATCCTCAAAGAGCATCAGCAGAACCGTATTTTAAGTTTCCTGGGGCTGGTCAGTGATCCCCTCGGTACGGATTATAACGTCAATCAGGCCAAGATCGCTATCGGTTCGGGCGGCTGGATCGGCAAAGGGTTCCTGCAAGGGACCCAGATCAAATACGGTTTCGTGCCGGAGAAACATACCGATTTCATTTTCTGTACCATCGGCGAGGAGTGGGGATTTCTGGGCGCTATGCTTCTGCTGACGCTCTTTTGCCTGTTGATATTCCGGTTGATGCGTATGGGCGAACGGCAGGAGGAGCCTTTCGGACGGATCTACTGTTACTGCGTTGCGGCATTCCTGCTTTTTCATCTGCTCGTTAATGTGGGGATGACCATCGGACTGATGCCGGTGATGGGAATTCCCCTGCCGTTGGTCAGCTACGGTGGTTCGTCGCTCATGGCTTTTACCATCATGTTGTTCATTGCGGTCCGGCTGGATGCCTCGACCCGGCAATATTCTTTTCGATAACATTCACAACCTTATTTATATATCCGACTGACTTTATGAAAGAACATCAACACAGAGGTTTGACTTCCGCCCAGGTGGAGGAGAGCCGCCGTCTGCATGGGGATAATCTCATCACGCCCCGCAAGGGGGATTCGGCCTGGAAACTGTTTGCCGAGAAGTTCCGCGATCCGATTATTCAGGTATTGCTGGTAGCGGCGCTGCTGTCGCTGGCGATGGCTTTTATCGATGGGGAGTTCCTGGAAACCATCGGAATTATCTGCGCCATCGTTTTGGCCACTTGTGTCGGCTTTTTCTTCGAATTGGACGCCATGCGGCGGTTCAAGCGGCTCAATCTGGTGAATGACGACATTCCGGTCAAGGTCGTCCGCGACGGGGAGATGACCGAGGTGCCCCGACGCGATGTGGTCGTGGGCGACCTGGTGTATGTCGAGAATGGCGAAACGGTCCCGGCGGACGGTAAGCTGGTGAAGGCCGTATCGCTCAAGATCAATGAATCGACGCTGACGGGCGAGCCTGAGGTGGACAAGACTACCGACGAACGCTTTTTCGATGCCGAGGCGACCTATCCTTCCGATGCGCTGTTGCGCGGTACGACCGTCGTGGACGGTTACGGCGAGATGATCGTCGAGGCTGTGGGCGACCGCACCGAAGCGGGGCGGGTAACCGAGCAGTCGTCCATAGCCAGCGAAGAGCCTACGCCGTTGTATAAGCAGCTGACGCGTCTTTCGAGGATGATCGGTAAGATCGGTATTGCAGTGTCGATTGCGATCTTCGTAGCGATGCTCGCCAAGGCATACCTGGGCGGCGAGCTTTCGACGGGCGATTGGGTCCAGACTTCCAAGGAGCTGCTGCGTATTTTTATGGTTTCGGTGGCTTTGATCGTGATGGCTGTTCCTGAGGGGCTGCCGATGAGTATCACGCTCTCGCTGGCGTTGTCGATGCGTCGGATGTTGAAGACGAATAACCTGGTGCGCAAGATGCACGCCTGCGAAACGATGGGGGCCGTTACGGTGATTTGTACCGATAAGACCGGTACGCTTACCCAGAACCGGATGCGGGTCGAGGAGATCATCCATTATGCGTCCATCGACGAACGGTTGCTGGCCGAGATCATCGCCGTCAATTCGACCGCTTTTCTCGATGCCGACGCAAATGTCATCGGCAATCCGACCGAAGGGGCCCTGCTGATCCGCCTGCGGGAAGAGGGATTCGACTATGCGGCTTTGCGCGAGGAGGCTCCGATCGTCGATCGTATGACGTTCACCACCGAACGCAAATATATGGCGACGATTATACAGAGCAAAACCACTGGAAAGCGTTTGATTTGCGTGAAGGGTGCTCCCGAAATCGTACGGGCGATGTGTATGCCGGATGGCAAGGACGCCCAGGTGAACGAACAGTTGCTGCTGTTTCAGGGACGTGCGATGCGTACGCTGGCGGTGGCGTATGCCGAAACGACGGCCGAACGATGCGAAGACGCGCTGCGGGATCCGCAGATGCTGTTCGTGGCCGTGGCGGCGATCGCCGATCCGGTGCGGGAAGATGTGCCGGCTGCCGTAGCCCGTTGTATGAAGGCCGGAATCGACATTAAGATCGTCACGGGCGATACTCCGGCCACGGCCCGTGAGATCGCACGCCGCATCGGTTTATGGCACGATGAAACCGACTCCTCACGGAACGAAATGACGGGCGTGGAGTTCGCGGCGATGAGCGACGAGGAGCTGCTCGAGCGGGTGCAGGCTCTGAAGATTATGTCCCGGGCGCGACCGCTCGACAAGCAGCGGCTCGTGCGTCTTTTGCAGCGCAAGGGCGAAATCGTGGCTGTAACGGGTGACGGTACGAACGATGCACCGGCGCTGAATTTCGCTAACGTGGGACTCTCGATGGGATCGGGTACGTCGGTGGCGAAGGATGCCAGCGACATCACGCTGCTCGACGATTCGTTTACGTCGATCGCATCGGCCGTGATGTGGGGGCGTTCGCTCTACCGCAATATCCAACGTTTCGTACTGTTTCAACTGACGATCAATTTCGCGGCGATCATCGTGGTTTTCGTAGGTTCGATTTTCGGGACCGAGATGCCGCTTACGGTAGTGCAGATTCTGTGGGTCAATATCATCATGGACACTTTCGCTGCGCTGGCGATGGCTTCCCTGCCGCCCAATCCGGCGGTGATGAACGAACCGCCGCGTCCCAAAGACGAGTTTATCATCACACCGGCCATGGCCCGGACGATCTTTACCTGCGGAACGATTTTCGTCGGCGTATTGCTCGGTATGCTGTTCTACTGGCGTGCTACGACCGGCGAGCTCAGTCTCGAACAACTGACCGTTTTCTTCTCTGTATTCGTCTTTCTGCAGTTCTGGAATATGTTCAACGCCAAAGGCTTCGAAGCGTGCCATTCGGTGCTGCACGATCTGCGGGGAAGCCGTACGTTCTTCTTGGTGCTGCTGTTGATCGCCGTCGGACAGGTATTGATCGTGGAATTCGGAGGTCCGGTGTTCCGTACTACGCCGCTCACGTGGGTACAATGGCTCGAAGTGATCGGCTATACCTCTCTGATCGCTATTCTGGGCGATGTCGTGCGGAGTATCCGCCGCCGCATCCGTCCCCGTCCCGGCTGTCGGTAAGCGGTGAGAACAGGTTTTTCCGATGCGGTCGGAATCTTGTATTTGGTAAATGAAGAAATTGCTGTTGCTGTGCCTTCTGCTGGGGGTGTCGATCGGCGCTTTCGCCCAGGTCGATACATTGAGTCCGATTACCCCCCCCCTCCGCCGCAGCCCGTTTGTCCGGGATATGGAGCGGATAACCTCTTCGCGTGCCTACCGGATAACCTATATCGGTGTTCCTCTCGTCGTTGCGGGACTCGTCGTGCAGGAGCGGGATCGGGGATTTCGTCATTTGAGGAACGATTATGTACCGTCTTTCCGTCTCCATTATGACGATTATCTGCAATATGCTCCCGCAGCGTTGATGCTGGGGCTGAAAATCGGAGGAGTCCGGGGGCGCAGTTCGTGGGGCCGGATGTTGGTGTCGGATGCCTTTTCCGTCGCGCTGATGGCCGGAGCGGTCAACTCTCTGAAATATACCTGCCGTATGCCCCGCCCCGACGGATCGAACAACAAGTCGTTTCCGTCGGGGCATACGGCTACGGCTTTTATGGCGGCTACGATGCTTCATAAGGAGTACGGGGGCCGCAGTCCCTGGTACAGTATCGCCGGTTATTCGATGGCTACGGTGACGGGTGTTTCGCGTATGTTGAACAACAAGCATTGGCTCAGCGACGTGCTGGTAGGTGCGGGGATCGGCATTCTTGGGGTATCTGTTCGCCGATTTGATCTTCAAGGACAAGGGCTTGACGGAATTCGAGCAGGATTTTTTTTACGACCGTTATTGCCGACCTTCGTTCTTCGGTATGGAGGTAAGTACGGATGTGGTGATAGGACGGTATCGTCCTGTTGCGGGAGTCGAAGGCGAGTTCAATGCAGGTGTGAACCTGGGCATCGAGGGGGCTTGGTTTATGAATCCTTATGTCGGTTTCGGAGGACGTACGGCCGTGTCGAGTGTGCCGATCAAGTTGAATGTTGCCGAATCTACGGATCGTTTGGACAGTTGGGCCGCAAGTGCCGGGGCCTATTTTTCATATCCGATTACGGCACGCTGGCGGACCGGTGGCAAGGTCTTGGCCGGGTATCAGTATTATGAATCCTTTTCCCTGAACGGATATACGCTGGGGAGTTGCGGAGGACCTGTTTTCGGAGTCGGCACGTCCATGACATTTCGCGCCAACTACAATTTCGACCTTCGATTTCAGACGACTTATTACCTGCAACCTCCGATGGTCCGCGAGAGTCGTCAGCACCTTAATACGCTGACTTTGGGTCTGTCGGCGAATATCGCTTTTTAGTACTTGTGCGGGTCCGAACCGCGATTCTTCGAAACGGATAAAATGAAAGAGG
>ENA-OPVT01002080-OPVT01002080.1-human-gut-metagenome-genome-assembly--contig:-NODE-2080-length-11249-cov-1.774254_pt1 | contig 11249 bp, 7 predicted proteins | sample MGYA00241499_ERZ501990 | MGnify/ENA primary metagenome ERZ501990 (study PRJEB25962, sample SAMEA2042104) | human gut metagenome | biome: human gut; feature: human-associated habitat; material: faeces...
GCCGTATGCTCGCCCGCATGGAGTGTAAAACTGACATCATCGAGGATCCTTTTATCGCCGCCCGGATGGGAAAACGAGACGTGGGAAAAGCAGATTTCCAGCGGTTTTTCTTCCGCAAGTTCCGGCCGGAACGGCAGCGTGTGGCCTGCAGGGAACGGGAGATCGAAGAATTCCCGCAGCCAGCGGATCTGCTCGAGACAGAGCACGGATTTGGAGAGCGCGGCGGTGATCTCGTTAAAATATGAAGAAAAACCGGAGACGGCACCGAGCGCAAGCACAAAGCCGGATACGGTCATCGTGCCGTGGGATAGACGGTAAATCAGAAAGCCATAGCAGATTCCGTCGCGCAGAAGCTGTAGTGTAAGTGTCAGCAGATCATTTGCAAAGTAGGCGCTGCGGATGCGGAACAGAATTTTCTGATACCGCTTGTTGAGCTGGCGATAAACACCATCGAGCCATCCGTTCAGCTGATACAGACGGATATCCTTTCCGGCGGATGTGTTGTACGACTGTTTCTGGAAATAGCGCTGCGATACTTCAATTTCAGACAGATCGTCTCTGCGGCGGACTTCGTAAGAAGCCGCGCGGCGGTAGCTGAGAAACTGCAGAACCGAGAGCACAAGCAGCAGAAGAATGATAGCCGGATGGACGGTTCCGATCAGTCCTGCGTAGAGAATCAGCCCAAGAAACGAAGAATAAATTGTGACATCGTATCGGAACATGCCTTCCACGCCGACCCAGTTGCTGCAGGTGGCTCCGACGGCTTTTTCGGCGAGCTGCAGCGTTTTTGGTTCTGTCAGAACCGCATAATCTATCTGCATGAAATGACAGAGAAGGCGGCGCGTAAAAAAGCCGGTCCGGAATTCGGTATACTGCCAGGCGTTCCGCGATTGCAGAAAGGTGTGGCTGACAAAAACAACGGCATAGCAAAGAAAGAGAACGAGCGTTCCAAGTGCAAATCCGGAAAAGCCGCTGCTCTGTTCCAGAAACAGGAGAATCCCGGCAGGAAGCAGAATCCCGAAAAAGCCGGTGAGCACCTGTGAGACGATTTCGAGTGCCTGAAAGAGAAACGGCTTTTTGCTGTAATGCCACAGCTCCCGATGAATATAAATGTAGTTAGACCATAATGAATACATAAAGACCTCCTCTGTCACATGTCTTTCGTGAACTGTAGTTATCCTACCATATTCATGCAAAACACGGGGGAAAAGTACGTAAATGGAACAAAAAAGAACGCGAACAGCAAAAAAAGTGTTCACGTTCTGCAAAATTTTTCTGTAGAATCATCGGACAAAATCAAAAAATTCTGGAAAGAGCTTTTTACAGCGGCAGCATAATCTCCGTCACGAAAACGCCGGGCTCGTTCTGCCGGTTGATATATCCTTCGTACTTTTCCACAACAAGATTGATCCGTTTCAGCCCATGCCCGTGATTTCCGCGCTTCGTGGTGATATACTCGCTGTCCAGCTTCCGCACAGTATCCTTTGTTGCATTCGTAACGGAAATATACAGCTGGTTTTTCAGCACACCAATATAAAGCCGGATATAGGGATCCGCAAGGCCCTCGCATGCTTCCACCGCATTGTCAATCAGATTTCCGATCAGCGCGCAGAGATCAATATCACTCACCGTAAGATTGGCCGGGCAGGCTGCCTTGTAATCCACGCGGATGCCGTTCTTTTCGGCGAGTGAAATTTTGGAATTTAAAATCGCATCGAGATTCACATTCCCCGAGTCGCAGAGCTGGTTGACCTGATCGAGATCATTTTCGAGCAGCCCGAGATATTCCTGCAGCTTATCATACTGTCCCATCTCAACATATGCCTTCATTGACTGCAGATGATTGTGGTAATCATGGCGCCAGCCGCGCATTGTCAGATAGATATTCTGCACTTCCTCGACCTGGCGGGCGAGAAGCTGGTTCTGGTATTCGATATTTTTGCGTTCCAGATAATGGGATAAAAATGGAATGTGCACCATGAAACATCACCTCGGTTCGTTCGGAATTGGAAATTAAAAAATGCAAAACCTTTAAAACGCATTCGGCCGGTAAAACTGCAGGAACGCATGGTTGAGTGATGCATAGCATCCGCGGCTGACCGGAATTTTTGTTCCGTCCGACAAGAGACATTCCGTCCGCGTGATCCGCTCCACATGAGCGAGATTCACAAGATAACTCCGGTGTGCGGCCGCAAAACATTCCCCCGTCTCACCAGAAGCCTGCCATGCGGCGGAAAGTTCTTCGCGGAACTCCGACAGATTTTTCTTAAAAGTTTCCATTCCGGCGGCTGTATGCAGCGTCAGATAATGATTATCGGATTCCACAAAAAGCAGGTCGGAGAGAAACAGCTTCTGCGTCTCCCCGCCAAGTGAAAGCAGCAGATGCGGCTTTTCCTGTCCGCGCATCGCCTGCAGCTCCTCGAGCAGCGGAAACAGTGTATCCTCTGTCACCGGCTTTAAGAGATACCGGAACGCCTGCACCTCATATCCTTCGAAAACATATTCTTTATGATTCGTCAGAAAGAGAATCGGCACCTCACTGTCCGTTTCACGGATTTTCCGCGCCAGCGCCATGCCGTCCATTCCGCCGAGATCAATATCGAGAAAGATGAGATCAAACGGATACGAGCCGGGATACTGGAACAGAAAAGCGGCGGAGTCTGAAAAGGCTTCCACGGTCAGAGGAAGCCTTTTTCGCTCCGCAAAGGTGCGGAGCAGCAGTTCCATCCGGGAACGCTGCGCCGGTTCATCTTCGCAGTAAGCAATTCTCATGTTATTCACCCAAACATTTTTTGAAGAAGTTATCGTAAACGGTAATCATTTCCTCGGTCCAGAATGCGGCACCGCCGTGGTCTGCGCCGCGAAGAAGATACAGCTGTACATCTTTTCCGGCATCCTTTAATGCGTGGTAGAGATCGACACTCTGCTGGCAGAACACCATCGTGTCCTTGGTGCCGTGTGCGATCAGCATCGGCGGGAAATCCTCGTTCACGTATGTTTTGGAGCAGGCTGCCTTAGCCTCCTCAAGATGCTCGGTAATGTCATAGCCCATCAGCATGCCCTCCGGGCTGTCTGGTTTCTGATGGTTCAGCGTTATCGGATAGCCGTACGGCAGTGTCACATCAACAGCTCCGTACAGATCGATAATACCGCATACCTCGCAGCTTTCCTCATTGATCGGCTCGTCAAGTTTTCCGCTCTTTGCGGTCATGCCGGCAACGGAAGAAACCTGTCCGCCGGAAGAATCTCCCATCAGGAACATCTGCGATGGATTCAGCTTGTATTCCTCCGCATGCGCACGCAGAAAACGTACCGCATTTTTTGCGTCGATGATCTGCGCTGGGAAATGTGCGATTCCGCTGTGACGGTATTCGACGATTGCAACAACGTAGCCGCGCTGCGCCAGACGGGCGATCATGCCGACCTTCTGGTAGACATACTGTTTCATCCAGGCGGATCCCTGAATAAATGTGATGCACGGCCAAGTGCGCTCCGGGTGCGCCATCTGGAATGGTGTGAAAATTTCCAGATGAAGATTGTGCGCCTCGTCGTAGACAACTTCATGCGCATAGCGGATCTCCATTTCCTCTCCGGTCACCGGAATTTCCACGGCGCCGTCTACCGCGTCTGTGTAGTCCGGCATTGTCTCATACGTGTAGTTTGATGGTTCAATGATCATGTGTAAAAACCTCCTTTTTCAAAAACCCCTTTTTCGGTCCGAAACAGCAATCCACAGGATTTACGATTTCTTCGACTCCTCATATGATTTTAACTCGGAAAGCGCCTCACCTGCAAGTGGATACAGTGCAATAATGTTGAAAATTGTCATCAGCCCGATGCCGACATCACCAAGATCCCACACAAAAGTGTATGCGGCAATACCGCCGATAAACAGCATTACAAGTGCAAGAACCTTGTAAGCGGTCTGGAAACACCACTTGTCACCGAACAGGTAGGCAACGTTGCTTCTGGCATAGAACAAAATGCCGAGGAACGTGGAAAAGCTGAACAAAAACAGCGTAAGTGCAATGAAAATCACACCGAATTTTCCCAGATGATACTGCATGGCGGTCTGCAAGAGATCCATGCCGGAAAGGCCATTAATCAGATCCTTTGGTGCAAGCAGCATAATCATTGCGGTGCAGCTGCAGATGACGATTGTGTCAACAAAAACGCCGAGCGCCTGTACAAGGCCTGCTTTGGCCGGGCGGTCACATTCTGCGGCGGCAGCGGCGCATGGAGCGGAGCCGGAACCGGCTTCATTCGAAAACAGACCACGCTTTACACCGTTCATCAGAACAGCACCAAAACCGCCGGCTGCCATCTGACGAAGTCCGAAGGCTTCCTCAAAAATGCGTGCAAACACAGAAGGAATCTGACGGAGGTTGACTGCGATGATAAACAGTGTGATAAAGAAATAGCAGACTGCCATGACAGGAACTATAAAATCCAGCATCTTAACTGTCGCATCTTTACGAAGCACTATCACAGCAGCCACAGCAACAAGTACTACCGTCATATAGATCGGCGGAATGGAAAATGCATTTTTAAAAGAAGAAGCCACGGAGTTGCTGATTACCTGACTGATACCGCACCAGCAGATCAGACCGGCAATGGCAAACAGAACAGCCGGCAGAACGTATCGTTTTTTCTTCTTGAGGTGGTCTTCAACCAGATCGTGAATGTAGTAGGCAGGACCGCCGCGGTAGCCGCCGTACAGAGGATCTTCTTCTTTGTGAAGCTGTGCGAGCGTAGCTTCGATAAACGCGGTAGACGAGCCGATGATAGCCGTCACCCACATCCAGAACACAGCACCTGCGCCTCCGGCGGAGACTGCAGCGACAACGCCGACCAGATTTCCCATACCGACACGCGTTGCGGTGGAAACGATCAGTGTCTGAAAAGAAGAAAGGCTGCTTTTTTCATTTTTCTTTTCCGACAGGGCACGGATCATGTCCGGGAACAGACGGATAGGAAGAAAACGTGTCCGGATCGTAAAATAGATGCCGGTTGGGATCAGCAGAAGAATCAAAAGGGAGATTCCGAGACTGCCGCCGCCCGGGAGCGGAATCGTAAAAAGATCGCCCCAGAGAAAGTTGTAGACTGTGGTGATGAGATTGACAATCATGTTTTCAAAAACCCTCATTTCAAAATATTTGCGGCACTGTGAAACGTCAAAGCATAAAAGCACCGTTACCTGCTATTATATCGGTTTCTGTTTGGAATGTAAAGAAGGGAAGAGAAAAGATAAGAGGCAAATATCAGCTTTTTCCGAAACCAGAAAAAGTTGATATCTGCCTCTTAAAAATTTTTCAGTCGTATCAAAAGATCAGCCTGCGAGATGCAGCATCTCGATCAGGAACAGCCAGCTCAGGCCATAGAATGTAACGACAGCGACAAGGTCGTTGACCGTCGTGATGAGCGGACCGGAAGCAACTGCCGGATCGATGTGGATCTTTTTGAAGAACAGCGGAATGCAGGTGCCGACGGCACTGGAAATCAGCATTGCCAGCAGCAGTGCGATGCCGATGCAGGCGGAAACGGAAAATGCGAACATCATGGTCTTTCCCTTGAATAAGAAGATGAAAAGTCCGATGACAGCAAAGGACAGAACACCAAGCAGAAGACCATTGCAGAAACCGATGCGCATTTCCTTGAAAACAAGCTGTAATTTCTGTTTTCCGGTCAGGGACTCATCCATCAGGACACGGATGGTAACAGCCAGGGACTGGGTACCAACGTTTCCGGCCATGTCAAGGATCAGGGACTGGAAGGTCATGATGATCGGAAGGGTTGTGACAACCTGTTCGAAAATACCGACTACAGAAGAAACCAGCATGCCAAGACCGAGCAGGATGATCAGCCATGGAAGACGTTTTTTCATACTGTCTTTTAACGGCTCTTTTAAATCCTCCTCTGCGGTCAGACCTGCGAACATCGCGTAGTCCTCACCCATCTCATCATCAACCAGGTCGATGATGTTTGATGATGTGATGACACCGAGCAGGCGGTTGTCATTGTCGAGGACCGGAATAGAATCCTCGGAATAATCCTTCAGTTCTTCGATACACTCGTTGATCGGCTCCTCTGCATATACGTACGGGTAAGAAGTTACGGTCAGATCCTCGAGCGTCTCGTCGCGTCTTGCGATGATCAGGTTTTTCAGATCGATCGCTCCGTAAAATTTCTGCTGCGCATTGACAACAAAGATGGTAGAGATGTTGTCGTTCTTTGCGGCCTGATCGATCAGGCTGCTCATCGCCTGTTTGACATTCAGATCCTCGCGGATGATGATGCAGTTTGTCGTCATGCGGCTACCGATTTCATCTTCATCGAAGGAGGCGATCATCTCAATATCGTGGCGTACTTCCGGATCGAGCAGTTCGATCAGAAGTTTTTTCTTTGCTTTGTCGAGTTTCTGCAGAACCTCGGCCAGTGCATCGGTCTCCATTTTGGAGAGGATGGAAGCGGCTTTTTTGACATCCATCTCTTCGAGGTACTCGGCTACGTTGTCGGATTCAGCATACTCAAAAATATCGGACAGCATGTCCGTGTCCAGAATGCGGTACAGTTTGCATCGCTCCGGAACCGTTAAAAGCGGCAGAACATCTGCCAGGTCATTTTCGTGGTAATCTTCCAGGCGGCTGCCCATGACAGCCGGAGAAGAGTTACTGCGGATTGTATCCAGGATCTCCTGGGTATAATCCTGTACTCGTTTTTCCATTTTTTCGTTATCCTCCATTCTTTTTTTGACAGCAGAAAAAAACATGCGTGCTGTCGGTGCGAAAAAGCATGTTGGAACCCTCACAGGGCAGTAAAAGCACACGAAAAAAGAACCAGAGAATTACGTTTCAAAACTGGTTTGGATCATGTGTCTTACTTCGGGTTTTCATAGGATAAGAAGGGAAAATATTTAAGATTAAAGCAGGACAGAAGGATGGCCGTCATCCTGCATATTTTCCGGTTCCCGTCCTATGCTGGTACTTCGCCCATGAGAATCACAACTATCCATTCTGTTCACCTGCCTTTTTTTAGAAATTTTTTGATCAAACAGCCGTTTTTGCCGGTCTGTTTCGCTTGAAATACGGGATTCAAAAATCATCCCTCAAGTATTCTAACTGCTTTCCGGAAAAAAATCAATTCCTATTTTGGTAAAATTTTCGCAACATTCTTATCTCGTTTCTGTTTCTCCTCGTAAAGCATTGCATCCGCATGCGCGAGCATCTCCGGAAGTGTGGAATCCATGTCTTTCGGAAGCAGATAAAAGCCGGTGGAAACGGTAATATTATATGCTTTTTCGCTCGTTCTATTAAAGAGGTCGAAAGCAGAGTGCAGGGTCCGATACAGATCCACGGACATCGCTGCGCCAGAGCACGGCACAAGGCATACAAATTCATCGCCGCCGATGCGTCCGCAGACACCGCGTTTCCCGAAGGAATCCTGCAGAAACTGTCCGGTGAGGCGGATGGAGAAGTCCTCTTCTTCATGCCCGTATCGGTCGTTGATGATCTTTAAATTATTGAGATCCGCATAGACGGCAAGCAGGATGTGCTAAGAAAATAATTGCAATTGTCTAAAAAATGTTTGAGCTCTGAATTCACAGACAAAACTTTATAGAAACTTAAGATTTTCCTTTGCGGACCTAAAGATTCCTTTGGTACAGTAAGGATGAAAACAAAAGACATCTGGCAACTTGAGGGAATTTGCGGTACAATCATCTTTGAATCATGTGGGAGGTCCGGCGCGGAAAAAAAGTGCCGGAAAAGAAAAAATGAAAGGTGGAGAAAGAAGAAATGTACAACATTTTAGTATGTGATGATGATAGAGAGATTGTAGACGCCATTGAGATTTATCTGACCCAGGAGGGCTATCATGTGCTGAAAGCATATGACGGCATGCAGGCCATCCAGATGCTCGAGAGGGAGGAGATTCAGCTGCTGATTATCGACGTCATGATGCCGAAACTGGACGGCATCCGTGCGACGCTGAAAATCAGAGAAAAGAGCAGTATTCCGATCATTATTCTGTCTGCGAAATCAGAGGACGTAGACAAAATTCTGGGACTGAACATCGGCGCGGATGATTACGTGACGAAGCCGTTCAACCCGCTCGAGCTGGTGGCGAGGGTGAAATCTCAGCTGCGGCGCTACACGAAACTTGGAAATCTTCCGGCGGACGACGGAGAAAATGTGTATCAGGTCGGGGGTCTTCTCGTCAACGACGATTTAAAAGAAGTCAGCGTCGAGGGCGAACCAGTCAAACTGACCCCGATCGAATACAATATTCTCCTGCTGCTGGTAAAAAATCCAGGCAAGGTATTTTCGATTGAACAGATCTACGAGAGCATCTGGAACGAGGAGGCGATCGGTGCGGACAACACCGTTGCGGTCCACATCCGTCACATCCGTGAGAAAATCGAAATCAACCCGAAGGAGCCGCGCTATCTGAAAGTTGTATGGGGAATTGGGTATAAGATTGAGAAACAATAATAAGGAGTGAATAAAAATTGTGAAAGAACGAAAACTCTACAGCCTGACGGGGAAGCTGATCGTTTTTCTTCTGCTGATCGTTTTTGCTGCAAGCACGCTGTTCGGGGGCATTCAGACACTGATGCTTTCCAGTGTCGGCCTGACGCCGAATGCGGCAGCAAAAAAGTATGCGTTTGAAGAAACCACCGCATGCGGCACACTGGTGCAGCGGCAGCTTCATAATGTCATGAGCTACTATAATGATATGAGTAAATTCGGCACAAACGGCCGATACGACGGAACAAAAGAGATTGATTACCGTGCCTTTGCAACCGATGGAAAGGAAAGCGGCGGGATAAGTACAACGTACACCATTGACCAGCTTGTCAAGATGTACGATGACGGCAGCAGCGCAGACCTCAATGAGGTGGCAGCGTATACTGCGGACAATTATGCGACGAACGATGCCGGAATTGACAAAGAAGCCTATCTTGCATACGAAGATGGAACTGATGTGAGCCAGGAAACAGAAGAGACGGATGTAGCCGCATTGAGCGCGGCAGATGCAGAGACGTTTGACAGCTTTTCCCCGGACGGCGAGGTTTATTTTCCTTCCGAGAATGCAGTGAAAAGCCTAAAAGAGAAAAAAATTGATCCTGCTGATGTTTCCTCCCAGTTTTTGTATCTATACGATCAGGGAATGAGCCTGGAAACGCAGAAAACGAAAGCGGGAACGTACCTCTATGAGTACGCGGCGGCAAATCTGAAAAAGGTATCCATCCGCGATCTGTATATGACACTTTCCGGGGTCACGGAAGAAGTTGCTGCTTTTAAAAACCAGGAGAGCGGCATCAGCGTCGATGCGGACGATGCCAATCTCTGGTACTGTCTGGAGGATAAAGAAGGAAATATCTATACGAATGTGGATTCCTGGAAAAATGGTTACACAACAGCCATTGCGCAGAAATCGTCCTATCCGTTCGCCTTTGCTGTTGACCGGACCGGCGGTGCCGACAAAGTCCGTTCTTATGCAACAAGAAAAAACAGCCCGGCCGTGGAAGCAGCGAGAAGCTATCTGCTGAACAATCAGATTGCAGATAATTATCAGAAGATCTTTGTTGCACTGGATCCGGATCTGGCAGCAAGCGACTATTTCTCCCAGTACAGTGAGATCTACAGCCAGTGGCTTCCGAAAATGCAGCTCCTTCTTCTGATGATTGCAGTTGGCGGAATCGGAACGCTGGTCTGCCTGGTCCTGTTCACACTGCAGGCAGGAAGAAATGGAAAAAACAAAGAAATCCGCCTTTACTTTTTCGATCAGTGGTACACGGAAATCGCAGCTGCAGCCGCCATCCTGATTGTGATGGGAGCAGTTGGAATCGTTGCTGTCTGCATCGAACTTTCCTACGGCGGCGTTCATTATATCCAGAATTTTGACGGAAACTACATCTACAGCGGATCCTATGGAAATGAAGCAGATACATGGCGAAGCCTGGTGGCCGCATCGGGCATCCTCGCCGGATTTCTGATCACACTGATTCCGTACTGCTCACTGGTGCGCCGGATCAAAGCACGCAACGTCTGGAAACAGTCGTTTTTGTACTGCGTCGGCCACCGGATCGTGTCTGCCGGAAGAACCTTCTATGAAGGCAGACAGGAGTCGGAGCGAACGATCCTTATGTTCTGCGTTTTCTGCGGTGTGCAGATCATTCTCTGCTGCGGCTTCGGAATGTTCGGCGTATTCCTTACCCTGGTGATGGATGCCGCAGTGCTGCTTCTTCTGCTGCGCGAGGCATCCGGAAGAAAACAGATTGAACATGGCTTAAAAGAGATTGCTGCGGGCGATCTGGATTACAAGATTGACCTGACGGAGCTGCAGGGGGAAGACAACCTTCAGCTTGCCGGAATTGTGAATTCGCTCGGAGAGGGAATGAAAGCGGCAGTGCAGGAGCAGATGAAGAGCGAGCGCTTAAAAGCGGATCTGATCACCAACGTATCCCACGATATCAAGACACCGCTTACTTCTATTATTAATTATGTCGATCTGCTGAAACGGGAAAATATTGAAAACGAGAAAGCGAAAGATTATATCCGCGTACTCGACGAAAAATCACAGCGCCTGAAACAGCTGACGGAGGACCTTGTCGAGGCATCGAAGATCAGTTCCGGAAACATTAAACTGGAATTTATGAACCTGAACCTGAACGAACTTGTACAGCAGGTGAACGGAGAGTTTGCCGAGCGGTTTGAAAGCCGTAATCTTGATCTGATCTGTATTCTTCAGCCGGAGCCGCTTCTGATCTGTGCGGACAGCCGCCGCATCTGGCGTGTGCTGGAAAACCTGTACGTAAATGTCTGCAAGTATGCGATGCCGGGGACAAGAGTTTATGTGGACGCGATCCGGAAGGATGGGAAAATACAGTTTTCCATCAAAAATATATCAGAAAATGCGCTGAACTGTGAGGCGGATGAGCTGACGGAGCGGTTTATCCGCGGTGACGTCAGCCGAAGTACGGAGGGCAGTGGTTTAGGGCTTTCCATTGCAAAGAACCTGACCGTTCTGCAGCATGGCACGTTTGATATTTATCTGGATGGCGATCTGTTCAAGGTGACGATTACGTTTGATGAGGCTGTAAAAGAGAAAAAGCCGGAGGCTTCCGGGTACACAGCAAAGCCGGAAATGCCGGAAGAAGATCTGGAAAAGCCTTCTTCAGACACGATCTAGAAGAATAAAAATTTCATAACTGTTCAGAGCTATACAAAATGAAAGAAAAAACGCCC
>ENA-OPVT01002086-OPVT01002086.1-human-gut-metagenome-genome-assembly--contig:-NODE-2086-length-11231-cov-1.967699_pt1 | contig 11231 bp, 9 predicted proteins | sample MGYA00241499_ERZ501990 | MGnify/ENA primary metagenome ERZ501990 (study PRJEB25962, sample SAMEA2042104) | human gut metagenome | biome: human gut; feature: human-associated habitat; material: faeces...
GAGGTGTTTTTTGTGAGCGAAGGTCACAGAAAATTTCCAATTGTGATATAGAAAAAAATATGATACACTAACATCATGGCTTTCTACAGCAGTTCAAAGAATTAGTTCATCAGGGGCTGATGCATTAATTCTTTGAACTGTGAGATAACAGACCAGGAGGAGAGAAAAGAATGGGCAAAATTGCCATTGTAACAGACAGCAACAGCGGTATCACACAGGCCCAGGCCGAAGAGCTTGGCGTTTATGTGATACCGATGCCGTTTTATATTAATGAAAAAATGTATCTTGAAGGTGTAACTCTCACACAGGAAGAGTTTTATGAGAAGCTTAAGAAGGATGAAACGATCTCCACATCTCAGCCAAGTCCGGCTGATCTCTGTGATCTGTGGGACAAGCTTCTGAGAGATTATGAGGAAATCGTTCATATTCCGATGTCAAGCGGACTGAGTGCATCCTGTTCTACTGCAATGGGACTTGCTATTGATTATAATGGTCGTGTTCAGGTAGTGGACAATCAGCGGATTTCCGTAACACAGAGACAGTCTGTAATGGATGCTAAGATGCTTGCCGAGGCAGGAAAAAGTGCTGCAGAGATCAAGAAGATCCTTACAGATCAGAAACTCGATTCCAGTATTTATATCACACTTGACACCCTGAAATATCTGAAAAAAGGTGGCAGGATCACACCGGCAGCAGCAGCCATCGGAACGGTTCTGAACCTGAAGCCTGTACTTCAGATCCAGGGAGAGAAGCTGGATGCCTACGCCAAGGTCCGTGGCAAGAAGCAGGCCAAACGTGCCATGCTGAAGGCAATGAAGAATGATTGGGAAACACGTTTTAAGGAATACGTATCTGACGGTGAGATGTGTCTTCAGGCTGCTTATACAGGAAATCTGGAAGAAGCAGAAGAATTTAAAAGAGAGATCCAGGAGGTATTTCCGGGAATGGAGATACATATGGATCCCCTTTCCTTAAGTGTTGCCTGCCATATCGGTTATGGTGCCCTTGCAGTCGCATGTTCAAGAAAAGTGACGTTATAAGCATAAAATACAGAAACAAAGATATGAGGAGTTTGAAACATGAAGAAGATTATGGAACAGATGGCGGAAGAACTTTCCGCAGCATTTGAAAAAGCAGGTTATGATCCGTCCTACGGAAAAGTTACTGTTTCCAACAGACCGGACTTATGTGAGTATCAGTGTAACGGTGCTATGGCAGGAGCCAAAGCATATCACAAGGCACCGTTTATGATCGCTGATGATGTGGTAGCACAGCTGTCAGACAGCCGGATCTTTTCCAGAGCAGAAGTTGTAAAGCCTGGATTTATCAACCTGGATGTGAAACCGGAATTTGTTGCAGAATACATGAATAAGATGGCAGAGGACGAGAAGCTTTCTGTTGAGACTGCCAAGAATCCGAAGACGATCATTATCGACTATGGCGGACCAAACGTTGCCAAGCCGCTTCACGTAGGACATCTCCGTTCTGCGATCATCGGTGAGAGCATCAAGCGTATCGGACGTTTTGTAGGACATAAGGTGATCGGTGATGTACATCTTGGAGACTGGGGCCTTCAGATGGGACTGATCATCACCGAGCTGAAACACCGGAAACCGGAGCTGGTATATTTTGATGACAGCTTTACCGGTGAATATCCGGCAGAAGCACCGTTTACCATCAGCGAGCTGGAAGAGATCTATCCATGTGCCAGTGGGAAGTCCAAAGAGGATGAGGCTTACCGTAATGAGGCATTGGAGGCAACCCACCTTCTTCAGCAGGGTAAACCCGGATACATGGCTCTCTGGAACCACATCATGAATGTATCTGTAACTGATCTGAAGAGAAACTATGCGAATTTGAACGTAGATTTTGACCTCTGGAAAAAAGAATCCGATGCACAGCCATACATCCCGGATATGGTAGAGGATATGAGGAAGCGAGGATTTGCCTATGAGGATCAGGGCGCTCTTGTTGTAGATGTAAAAGAAGAGAGTGATACCAAGGAGATTCCTCCATGTATGCTTCTGAAATCAGACGGAGCTTCTCTCTATACGACCACAGACCTTGCTACTATCGTAGAGCGTATGAAACTCTTTCAGCCGGATGAGATCCTTTATGTTGTTGACAAGCGTCAGGAGCTGCATTTTATCCAGGTATTCCGCTGCGCAAGAAAAACCGGTCTTGTAAATCCGGAAACCAAGCTTTCCTTCCTTGGTTTCGGTACCATGAATGGAAAAGACGGTAAACCGTTTAAGACAAGAGAAGGCGGTGTTATGCGTCTGGAGAACCTGATCGCAGACATTGATGAGGAAATGTATCGCAAGATCGTGGAGAATCGCAGTGTAAAAGATAAAGATGCAAAGGATACTGCCAAGATCGTAGGACTTTCCGCGATCAAATACGGAGATCTTTCTAACCAGGCGACCAAGGATTACATCTTTGATGTTGACCGCTTTACATCCTTTGAGGGAAATACAGGTCCGTATATCCTTTATACTATCGTTCGTATTAAGTCAATCCTGAACCGTTATGTACAGGAGGGAGGAGATTTAAGTACAGGTAAGATCCTTCCGGCAGTCAATGCCAGTGAGAAGAACCTGATGCTTCAGCTTTCCGGCTTTGCAGCAATGGTTGAGAACGCTTTTGAAGAAAAAGCACCACATAAGATCTGTGCATATATCTATGAGGTATCCAATGCATTTAACAGCTTTTACCATGAGACCAAGATCTTAAGCGAAGAGGATCAGGCACAGAAGGAATCCTTCCTTCAGCTGCTCCAGCTTACAAGAAGAGTACTTGAAACAAGCATCGATCTTCTTGGATTCTCTGCACCGGATCGTATGTAAGGTATAGTTTTACGGATACAAACACTATGAATGATGACGGCCCGCCGGATAAAGGGACATTTTTTGTCTGCTATATCTGGCGGACTTTTTTATATAGAAAGTTCTTTGCAAAAAGAACAGGACGTGCTATAATAGGACTTATCTTAAACGAGGGCAGATCACGAATTTCTGTCTGACTATAAGTTATCTGATTTTTTTCAAACCGGAATTCACCGGATTATCCCAAATCAATAAGAAACGTAATTATAAATATTGTCTGACAGAAATGAGAGGAAGGTGATCTGTCTGATCGGAAATGTTCTGAAAGAACGTTATTGCATTGTAGAACAAATTGGACACGGCGGAGGTGGAAGCCTTTATCTGGCAAAAGATATGGAACTTGGTATCTGCCGTGCAGTGAAAGAGATACCGATCGCAAAGAAAAAAGAAGCCAGACTCATGCAGCATCTGGAATATCCTGCAATACCGAAGATTATCGACTGTGTGGAAACAGGGGAGTACTGTTATCTGATCATGGAATATATCAAGGGTCAGTCGCTGGGAGAACTTCTCCGTTCAGGAAAACGGTTTTCTTTACGGGAAATCCTTGCTCTGGGAAAGGAGATTGCCAGAGTATTGGAATATCTTCACAGTCGGAAGCCACCGGTCTGTTACGGGGACCTGAAACCGGATAATCTTATGTTTTCTGAAACCGGGCATCTGTATCTGATAGATCTTGGAAGTGCCATGTTCGATCATGGAAAAAGAAAACAGATCTGTGAAGGAACGAAAGGCTATGCGGCGCCGGAGCAGTATCAGGGCTACTTAAGACCGGGAAGTGATATTTATGCTCTGGGGAAGACCCTGGAAAAGCTTTGCAGAAAAAAGAAATGGCAGTGGATTTTATATCCGGATTTTTTCTGGCTTCTGTTCCGATGTACCAGAAAACAGGAAAAATACAGATATTCGGATATGTCAGTGGTTCAGAAGAAAATCCAAAAGCTGGAAAACAGATATCGGATGATCACTTGGAGAAAACGATTTCTGGAAGCGGCAGCTGCAGGGATTCTGATAGGAACACTGATCTTGATAGCAGGATTGCTGAAAACGGAAGAATTTTCTGTGGCGATCTCAGAAGTAACAGATTTGTATTACGAAGCCAGACAGTATCCGAAAGACTCAAAAGATCGGGAAAAGTGCTGTATGGCAGCGGAAAAGAGACTCCAGAGGTTAAGTAGAAATTATGGGGAAAAAGAACAGCAGCGTCGTATTGCGCTATTGCTGGCATGGAATGCGGAGCTTTTGTGTGAACCGGAAAAAGCGGCTTTATATTATGAAAATCTTCTTCTGTATGATGAGGAATATCCTGTGGCCTACGGGGAATATGGGATGTTTCTTATTCGGACCGGTCAGAAAGAGGCCAGCAGAAAGCTGTGGGAAGATTATAAAGAGAAAGAAAAAGCGGAATTACTGGATGACAGTGAAAGCAGAAATCTGCAGCTTTGGGAGGAGATCAATGAGAAAAAGAAGAGAAAGTGATCAGAAAAAACCAAAAGAAATGAAAATTCCCAGTAGGAAAACCTGTTTTATTGGTTTTTTTCTGCTGGTCTTATGCATCTGGATGCTCCCTTCCATTGCTGTCTATGGATTTGATGTGTTAGGGATGGATAGTTTTGATACCGGCGGATTTGATATGAATGTGGGAGAAGGAACCGGACAGCTGCCGGAAGACTGGGAAGAAAGCTATGCAGGAGAAGGAAGTGATGATAGTAATTGGAACAGAGAAGAAGGAAATACTGAGGAGTATTCCGCTGCCTGGGCAGAATCAGAGAATGATCAGGGGGAGTCTGCACAATGGAATTTAGATTTTCAGACAGATGAGGTACGCTCTCAGGAAGAAAGCTTTATGGAAAATGGAAATACTGCGGCAGAAGTAGAGATAGCTGATACACCTGCGGAAAAACTGACGGAAACGCCGATACCAACAAAACTGCCAATACTGACTGAACAACCAATCCCCACACAGACAGTGATAGCAAGTCCATCTGTAACGTTGACTCAAAAACCAGTTCGAAAGTCAGTGACAGATGCATCAAAGAGGGAGAAGAAGCAAAATCCGGCATTATCTTATTATCGGACAGAACCAGCAGGAACGTCGGATAGGAAAAAAGAAAAAGAGCAAAAACCGGTGATCCGAATGAAAACAGACGGTAACAGGATCCGGATAGAGATCAGTCCGGATATTCCGTTCCAGATCCTTTCATTTCGGATCAATGGAAAAGAATGTGATTTTTACTGGCAGGGAAAAAAGCTTCTGGCGGAATTACCGAAAAAAAGCAGAAATCCCCGGAAAGCAGAACTCATGGGTTTTGTGAAATCCGGGAAGCTGTACTATGAAACCATGGACTTACCAGAAAAACAGTGATACAATAGGCATACTTACTGATTATTTTATACAACAGGAGGAATTTATGTATAAGGCAATCTTTTTTGATCTGGACGGAACATTAACAGAATCCGGAGAGGGAATTACGAAATCTGTACAGTATGCACTGGAGAAGCTTGGAGTTTCAGCACCGGATCTGGAGCCGCTGAAGGTTTTTGTGGGTCCGCCGCTTCTGGAACAGTTTATGAAATATGCGGGATTTGATAAAGAGACAGCGCAGAAGGGAATCGAATATTACAGAGAACGGTATTCAGAAAAAGGAATGTATGAGAACACCGTTTATCCGGGTGTGGAAAATGCCCTGGCAGAACTGAAACGTCGTGGCTACAGACTGGCTGTGGCGTCTGCGAAACCGACCTTTTACGTAACACAGATCATGGACCATTTTAATCTGAGTCGATATTTTGAGGTGATCGCCGGGACGGACCTCAATGGACCGAAAGTAACCAAATCTCAGGTGATCGAGGAAGCTCTGGAAAGAATGAGCCTTTCTGACCACCGTGACCAGGTGATCATGGTGGGTGACAGAGAACATGACATTCTCGGAGCCAGACGATGCGGGATCCAGTGTGTGGCTGTATCTTACGGATATGGAAGCAGAGAAGAACTGGAAAAGGCACAGCCTCTTCAGATCGTAGCTTCCGCAGATGAACTTCTGAATTTTTTCGTCTGACCCCTCTGCACAGACAGAATATTTTTCAAATAGTGTGGAGGGAGCTTTATCCGGCAGGAATCCATTATCTTATCGGACAGATCCTCGGAAGCGCCGTGCTTCTCTGGCTGGCAGGGCATGTCGGCAACGCACAGGAAAGGTACTATAGTTATACGCTGGTGATCACCGGACTTACCGGAGTGCTGGTTATGTTTCCGGCAGTATATTTTTACCGAAAGGATCGTATAGGAAGGCTGATCGGCGGTTTGACTTCCGTTGAGGAACAAAGGCTATCTATTCCTGAAATGCTGCTTCTTCTTGCTGCTGGAGCCGGATTTGCCCAGTATGCCAATGTGCTGGTGGCGATTCTGCAGAACTGGATCTCATCCAGCTATGGAGAGACGATGACGAAGATCACCTCAGGAAAGAGTTTGTTTATGATGATCTTTTGGATGGGGATCATAGCGCCCGTTGCAGAAGAAATGATCTTTCGCTGGCTGATCTATCTGCGACTTCGGGATCACTTTTCAGTGCTGGTTTCCGCTGTGATCTCTGCGGCGTTTTTCGGAATTTATCACGGAAATGTCCTGCAGGCTGTGTATGCGTTTGTTCTGGGAGGGATTTCTGCGTGGTTTCTGGAGATGGGCGGTAATAAGTGGACCAGTGTGCTGATGCACATCGGAGCCAATACCTGGATACTTATTTTCAGTGAATACGCCCAGACTCTGGTGGAAAAAGCCGGAGCAGGAAGCCTTCTGATGATCTATGGTGTTTTTGCGGCAGCGATGATCGGAGGATATCAGTATTTTGCGCGCCGGGGAGAAAAACGTGGCTACCGGGCTGTCTGATCCAATGTGGATCATGAATATCTGCCTGCTAATGGATCAGGCAGAGTGAAAGATAAATATTTGCTTTACAGAGAATCTGTAGTGGGATCATAGTATAAGGATGCCATTACAGATTTTTTTTATAAAAATATGCCGGAATCTTTTGCTGCCGGTAAATTTATATAGATTTTATATTTATTTAAGAGACCATTTCTTGCGTACCTTTGTATCACGTGCTATCATAAGTGTATTAAAAGAATTAATACACTTAATACACAGATTACAGAGAAAGGAGCGTCGTATGTTATTCTTGGACTATCAGGACAGACGTCCCATTTACGAGCAGATCGTAGAGAAATTCCGGATGCTGATCCTGTCAGGAGCTGTGGAGCCATCTTCCAAGATGCCATCTGTGCGGCAGCTGGCCGTGGAATTATCCATCAATCCCAATACCATCCAGCGGGCATATATGGAACTGGAGCAGCAGGGTCTGATCTGTCCGGTGAAGGGAAAAGGCAGTTTTGTCACAGACAGTAGCAGGATCAGGCAGATCGGTGTGGAAGAAACTTTAAGTGAGCTGAAAAAGATCACAGAAAAGGGAATGGCTCTGGGAGTAGGGGAGGAAGAAATGATCGGTGTGATCCGCTTATGCTATAAGGAGGGAAACAATGATTGAGATAAAAAACTGCAGCAAAGCTTTTGGTAAGATACAGGCAGTAAATAAGGTCACCATGGATATCGGGGAACGGGAGGTTTTTGGACTGATCGGCTCCAACGGTGCGGGAAAAAGTACTCTGCTCCGTATCATGGCCGGGATCATCCGTCAGGACAGAGGAGAGGTGCTGATGGATGAAGAACCGGTTTTTGAAAATGAAAGGATCAAAGAGCATTTTTTCTACATCCCGGACGATGCATATATTCCGGCAAATTACAATGCTCTGGACATGGCAGAATTTTACCGTTGTATTTATCCGGGATTTCAGCAGACGCGTTTTGAGACAATGATGAAGCAGTTTCATCTGGATGGAAAACGAAAAATCAGCACTTTTTCCAAGGGAATGAAGAAACAGCTTCTGGTGATCCTGGGAATCAGTACAGGAACGAAATATCTGTTTTGTGATGAAACCTTTGATGGCCTGGACCCGGTAATGCGCCAGGCAGTAAAAAGTATTTTTGCATCGGAGATCATGAGTCGTGAATTTACGCCGGTGATCGCTTCCCACAATCTTCGGGAGCTGGAAGATATCTGCGATCACATCGGGCTTCTTCATCAGGGAGGAATTCTCCTTTCCAGAGATCTGGAGGATATGAAATTCCACATCCATAAGATCCAGTGTGTACTTACTGACAAAAAGAAAGAAGAAGAATTAAAGAAAGAGCTGGATGTTTTGAAAACAGAGCATCAGGGCTCCCTGTTGCTTATTACTGCAAGGGGAACAAGAAGAGAGATCATGGAGAAGATACAGGCAAAAAATCCTCTTTTCTGCGAAGTGCTCCCACTGACTCTGGAAGAAATATTTATCAGCGAAACGGAGGTGGCAGGCTATGAAGTCAAAAATTTATTCCAGTGAGTATATGAAATCCTCTTCTAAAGGACAAAGATGGATCCCGGCATTTGCCATGATCGCATTTCTCCTTGCATTTCCGGTAGCGGAACTTATTCTGATGGGAAAATGGAATGAGCGCAGTTATACTCAGAGTCAGCTTTCCTATCTGTATTCCAGCCTGTGGAACAGTGACTTTCTCACAATGGGAGCAGCTGTGGCTGCGGTAACCGCATTTTTTGCAGCAGTAAGCGGCTTCTGGTATCTGTATTCCCCGAGAAAAGTGGATTTCTATCACAGCCTTCCGGTAAAGCGAAGTGCACTGTTTCTGCACAGAGTATTGTTGGCTGTTCTTTATTATCTGGTGCCATATGTGATCATGGAATTTGCTGCGGTATGCATCGGGGCAGCCAGAGGATATTACAGCCTTTCCATTATGAAAAAGGCACTGATCCTGCTGGTGCTCCATCTCCTGATGTATCTTCTGGTGTATTTTTCCACAGTGCTGGTGATCGCCTGCACCGGTACCATGTTGATGGGAGCACTTGCATGGGCAGGGCTGTTTACCTACAGTATCGTTCTGGCAGTGATGCTGCAGTTAAGCGGACATTTATTTTTTGATACCTGGTACGAGGGCAGTTACGGAATTCTGGCAGCAGTGCGGAATCTGGGATCTCCTCTTATGGTGATCGTAAGCTTTATAGATAGATACAGCAGCGGAAGCTTTGGAAAGCAGTTGCTGATACTGATCCTTACGCTGTTTATCATGGCAGCACTTTCCTGGATGGCATTTTGCAGACGAAGGTCAGAGAATACCGGAAAAGCTCTGGTATATACCTGGATGGAGCCGGTCTTAAGTGCCCTGATCACAATACCATCCGGACTGGGGATCGGTCTGATCTTTTATATGATTCCGGAAGATTCATCCAAAACAGCATGGTGGATCTTCGGAATGATACTGGGAACGATCCTGGTCCATGGAATTCTGGAAGTGATCTATGAAATGGATTTTCGCAGATTTTTCCGCAGAAAAGTGCAGCTTATGATCCTTGGAGGTGTTGTGGCAATCTGTGCGCTGACCATGAAAATGGATCTTCTGGGATATGACAGTTATTTTCCGGCTTATGACAATCTTCAGGGAGTTGTGATAAATGTAAGCAATCTTTCATATACAGAGCAGCTTTGCAATGTGGAAAAAAAAGAAGACGGAATCTATAAGATCCGGTATACTGCCACCTCAGACAATAGTTCTGGTCTGCTGGATCAGCCGGTGATGAAAAGTAAAGCATTATATAACAGTCTGAAGGATATCAGGCTTCAGAATGAAAAAGGAAAAAAATCAGGAAGGCGCGTGTATGTGCGCTACATAAATAAACAGGGATTCAGTGTATGCAGAGGCTATATTGTATCCTCTGCACAGGCACAGAATCTTATGGAAGCCCTGTATGATGAGCAGACATGGAAAGAAGACAGATATTCATTTTTTCAGCTGGACAAACAGTATCTGAAAGAGGTCACCGGTATTTTCTGTGACGGAGATATTCAAACCTTATTTGAGAAAAATGCAGAGAAGCGTCAGGCGCTGGCAGAGGCGCTGAGAAAGGACATTCTGGAAAACGGCGGTCAGACAGTAAAAGACCAGCCATGTGCAATGCTGATGTTCGATTATGCGGGAATTCCGTCAGAAGGATACATGGATGAATGGGGAATGAATGTACCGGCTGTTCAGGAAGGAGAGAGGGTGTCTACCTCCGTTCTGGTGTATCCGGCATATAAGAGAACACTTGCAATTTTGGAAGAAACAGGATATCCTCTTTCTATGGATGAGCTGTCTGTTGAGTATATTGATGTTTATTACTTCAGCTCCGAAGCTGCCGGCGAAGATGATGAAGTTTTTTCCGACACTGAGCCCCTTTCGGATCTTGAAGAAACAGATAACGGTTATAAAGTCCGTTACGATAAAAAGGAACAGCTGGAAGCCCTGAAAAAATGTATCCGTCCATCACAGCTGGTAAACGGATGGACTATCTGGAATGCAGATGCCACAATGGAAGTGGTTCTGGAAGGACAAGAGAGCACCGGCGGGGATTCCGGACTTTATATGACATTTGCCGGTGAGATCCCGGATTTTATCAGAGCAGATGCAAAGGCAGCCCATGTAACAGAATGGGAGGTAAATGATTAATGGAAAAACCAGTCCGGCTGGATAAATTTCTGGCAGATGCCGGCGCAGGTACACGAAGCGAGGTAAAAAAATACATACAGAAGGGTCAGGTGCAGGTTAACGGGAAATCTGTGAAGAAACCGGAACTGAAAGTAACAAAAGAAGATCAGGTGGTTATGAACGGGCAGGAAATTCATGCTGCACCGGAATATGTATACTATCTTTTTAACAAGCCGGCAGGCTGTGTCAGCGCAACGGAGGACTCCAGAGATAAAACGGTTCTCGACTACATTGAAGAGAAAGACAGAAGAAAGGGACTTTTTCCGGTAGGGCGTCTGGATAAAGATACAGAAGGTTTCCTTCTGATCACAGACGACGGTCCTCTTGCACATGAGCTTCTTTCTCCGAAGAAACACGTGGATAAGACTTACTATGCAAAGGTATCCGGAAAAGTGACAGAAGAAGATGCCAGGGCGCTGGCAGAAGGAGTGGATATCGGGGAAAAGGATCTCACACGCCCGGCAAGGCTTGAGATCCTTTCCACCTGGGAATCCGACACAGGATCGGAGGAAAACGGTAAGAGATGGGAATCTGAGATCCGCCTTACCATCCATGAAGGAAAATTTCATCAGGTGAAACGGATGATGGAAGCACTGGGAAAAAAAGTTACCTATCTCAAAAGGCTTTCCATGGGACCGCTGGCGCTCCCGGCGGATCTTCCGACAGGAAAATATCGTCCGCTCACCGAAAAAGAGCTGGAGCTTCTGAAGTCT
>ENA-OPVT01002089-OPVT01002089.1-human-gut-metagenome-genome-assembly--contig:-NODE-2089-length-11213-cov-4.602079_pt1 | contig 11213 bp, 10 predicted proteins | sample MGYA00241499_ERZ501990 | MGnify/ENA primary metagenome ERZ501990 (study PRJEB25962, sample SAMEA2042104) | human gut metagenome | biome: human gut; feature: human-associated habitat; material: faeces...
AAACCGCCGCTACCAAGAACTGATTTATACGCTCCAACAGAAGCACCGCGTTTCCACTGTCGGTGAACTTCTGGCGTTGACGGATGAATACGCCGCCAAACTCTCAGCCATCACTTCGTCCGACGAGCACATCGAGGAACTGAAAGCGCGTTGCGACGCTTTATATAATAAGGTGAAAAAGCAGGCTGCCGTCCTCACCAAGGCGCGTACTGCCGCTGCCCGTGAAGTGGAGAAGCAGATGGCTGCGCGGCTGGTTCCGTTGGGCATGCCCAATGTCCGTTTCCAGGTAGAGATAGGTGCCCGCAAAGAGCCGGGCATACACGGGGCGGATACTGTGAACTTCTTGTTTTCCGCGAATAAGAACGGGGCATTGCAAAGCGTCTCCTCCGTAGCTTCGGGTGGTGAAATAGCCCGCGTCATGCTCTCCATCAAAGCAATGATAGCCGGTGCCGTCAAGCTTCCTACCATTGTATTCGACGAAATAGATACCGGAGTCTCCGGCGAGATAGCCGACCGCATGGCGGATATCATGCAGGAGATGGGCGAGCAGGACCGCCAGGTAATCAGTATCACCCATCTGCCCCAGATTGCTGCCCGCGGATGCGCCCATTATAAGGTGTACAAGCAGGACAACGAGACGGAAACAAACAGTCACATCCGTCGTCTGACCGACGATGAACGTGTGGAAGAAATAGCCCATATGCTGAGTGGTGCTAAGCTGACCGAAGCCGCACTGAACAATGCCAGAGCATTGCTGGAAGTATCAAATAGTAAATAGTAAATCGTCAAATAGTAAATACCCATATATGGTTGATAACAGTGAAATGATTTTCGGCGTTCGTGCCGTGATAGAAGCCATTCAGGCAGGAAAAGAGATAGACAAGATATTGGTAAAGAAGGACATTCAGAGTGATTTGTCAAAAGAGCTGTTCGCTGTCTTGAAAGGGACTTTGATACCGGTACAGCGCGTTCCGGTGGAACGCATCAACCGCGTGACGCGGAAGAATCACCAGGGAGTAATTGCCTTCATCTCTTCAGTCACTTACCAGAAGACGGAGGACTTGGTACCTTTCCTTTTCGAGCAGGGCAAGAATCCTCTGTTTGTGATGCTTGACGGCATCACGGATGTCCGCAATTTCGGCGCCATTGCCCGTACTTGCGAGTGTGCGGCGGTAGATGCCGTGATTATCCCTGCACGGAACAGTGTATCTGTCAACGCAGATGCCATGAAAACCTCGGCAGGAGCCTTGCACACTTTGCCCGTTTGCCGCGAACACAGCCTGAAAGAGACCCTGCAATTCCTCAAGAATAGTGGTTTCCATATCGTGGCAGCCACGGAGAAAGGCGATTACGACTATACCAAAGCCGACTATACCGGTCCGATGTGCATCATTATGGGTGCCGAAGACAAGGGGGTGTCCTATGACAACCTGGCGTTGTGTGACGAGTGGGTGAAGATTCCCATGTTGGGAACCATTGAGTCCCTCAATGTTTCCGTTGCAGCCGGCATTTTGATTTATGAAGCGGTAAAACAAAGAACCAACTAAGATATGAAAAAGAAATTGCTGTTGATGCTCACTCTCTGTTTATTGGCTCAGTGGAGTGTGGCACAAGCCCCGAAGTGGGTAGACAAAGCCAAACGTGCCGTTTTTTCGGTGGTGACCTACGACCAGGACGATAAGATACTGAATACTGGAAACGGCTTTTTTGTCACTGAAGATGGCGTTGCGCTTTCTGACTACACCTTGTTCAAAGGTGCCCGGCGCGCCGTTGTGATGAGCTCGGACGGGGCACAGATGCCGGTGGAGGCCATTATGGGGGCCGATGACATGTACGATGTTGTCAAGTTCCGTGTCGGCATCTCCGGAAAGAAAGTCACGGCACTCACTTTGGCTGCTGTGGCTCCGGCTGCCGGTGCGGATGTATATCTGCTGCCTTATTCCACCCAGAAGGACCGTTCCTTCACTGCCGGGAAAGTAAAGGAAGCTGATAAGATTTCCGGTAACTATTCCTATTATACGCTCGATATGCGTCTGAAGGACAAGATGGTGAGTTGTCCGCTGATGACTGTGGACGGGCAGGTCTTCGGCCTTGCGCAGAAGTCCTCCGGACAAGACACGGCTACCATCTGCTATGCCATTGATGCCAATTTCGCCATGTCGCAGAATATCTCCGCATTGTCTTATGGAGATATGTCATTAAAGGGCATCGGTATTAAGAAGGCATTGCCCGATACCGAAGAGCAGGCTTTGGTGTTCCTCTACATGGCTTCTTCCCAACTGTCTCCGGAGAAGTATATGGAGACTCTGAACGATTTCATTGCACAATATCCTGCCAGTGCCGACGGTTATCTGCGCCGTGCTTCCCAGCATCTGTTCATGTCCCGTGAAGATGCTTCCATGGATAAGGTCGCCGCAGATATGGATAAGGCTTTGGAGGTTGCCGCAAAGAAAGATGATGTGTATTACAACCGGGCCAAGATAATCTATAATTATGCATTGGGCAAGCCCGAGAAAGTTTATAAGGACTGGTCGCTCGACAAGGCTTTGGACGAGGTACGGAAAGCGATAGCCATTGACGAGCTTCCGGTTTATGTCCAGTTGGAGGGTGACATCCTGTTTGCCAAGCAGGACTATCCGTCGGCATTTACCAGCTATGATAAAGTGAATAAGACCATTCTGGCCTCTCCGGCTACCTTCTTCAGTGCTGCCAAGACCAAGGAACTGATGCAGGCGCCTGCCGAAGAGGTACTGGCTCTGATGGACAGTTGTGTGGCCCGCTTTACCCAGCCCTATACGGAGGAAGCCGCCCCTTACTTGCTGGAGCGTGCCCAAGCCCGTATGAATGCAGACCAGGCGCGTAATGCCATGCTGGATTATGACGCCTATTACAATGCCGTGAACGGTAAAGTGAACGACATGTTCTACTATTACCGTGAGCAGGCTGCTTTGAAGGCCAAGCAGTACCAGCGTGCGCTGGACGATATGGCGAAGGCCATCGAACTGAATCCGGAAGATTTGACCTACCGTGCCGAACTGGCAGTGGTGAATCTTCGCGTGGGACGTTACGAAGAGGCGTTGAATGTGCTGAAGGCTGCTCTGGAGAAAGACCCTAAGTATGCCGAGGCCTACCGTCTGATGGGTATCGCCCAGCTGCAGATGAAGAAGGACAAGGAAGCTTGTGCCAGCTTTGCCAAGGCAAAGGAATTGGGTGACCCCAATGTGGATGCTTTGATTGAGAAGCATTGCAAGTAAAGGGATGGGATAGAATAAAGGCTCTGCTTTCGCAAGCAGAGCCTCTGTTTTGGGGAACTCCCCCGTGTTAAATGAGTTAAGTCTAGGTATAACAGGTTATGAGTGAAATTACGTTGTTTTATTTATAAAATGCGTGGATTTCCGGAATACTGCATATACTTCGGATTTTTTTATTTCAAAAAAGGAAAATAGACTCGATTATTAATAAAAACAAACTTTGACAATCATGAAGAAAGTGATTTGCAGCCAGAAGGCACCGGGCGCCATAGGCCCTTATAGCCAGGCTATCGAAGCCGGCGGAATGGTATTTGTATCAGGTCAGTTGCCTATTGACGCAGCTACCGGAGTGATGGCTGAAGGTGCGGAAGCGCAAGCTCGCCAGTCCTTGGAGAATATAAAGCATATCCTGGAAGAGGCAGGGCTGGGTATGGCGAATATTGTGAAGACAACTGTTTTCCTGGCAGACATGTCCTTGTTCGCTGATATGAACAAGGTATATGCCACTTATTTTGACGGTGCTTTCCCGGCACGTTCGGCTGTGGCAGTGAAGGCGCTGCCCAAAGATGCCTTAGTAGAGATTGAGTGCATCGCGGTTCGCTAACAAGTCGGCAACAATGAAACTGCTGCCTCCCACGAAGATGAAATCTTCCGGGAGGCTTTTTTCTTGTGCGGCCCGCACAGCGGCAGGTACATCAGGATAGCAATGTCCTTCCAGCCCTGCTGCTTCGGCAAGCTCCTGTAGTTCGCTTTCGGGCAATGCTCGCTTCACGCTGGCTTTGGTGAAGTAGTAGGTCGCTTCCCGGGGCAGCAGGGCCAGTACCCCCCGTATATCCTTGTCATTCACCATGCCTATGATGATGTGTAGCTGGCGGTAAGTTTGCTGTTTCAGTTGTTCTGTAATGTAGGTGATGCCTCCCACATTGTGGCCGGTGTCACAAATCAGGGTGGGCGAGTCCTGCAGTTTTTGCCAGCGTCCCATCAAGCCCGTCAGTTCCACCACACGGGCAAAGCCACTGCGCACTGCTTGTCCGTCCAGCCGGTAGCCGGCTTCTTTCAGTAGCGGGAGGGCGGTGAGGATGGTCCGGGCATTTTTCTGCTGGTAGAGCCCTTTCAGTTCGTATTCTATTCCGGGATAGTCTTCACGGTCATTCTCCTCGGCAAAGTAGATGGGAGCACCCGTTGTCTGTGCTTTTTCCAGAAATACCGGTTTCGTTTCGGGAGTGGTCTCGCCGATTACAACGGGGATACCGCTTTTAATGATTCCTGCCTTCTCTCCTGCGATTTTTGCCAAGGTGTCCCCCAGGAATTGGGTATGGTCAAAACTGATGTTGGTGATGATGCATACATCCGGACGGATGATATTGGTACAGTCCAGGCGTCCGCCTAGTCCCACCTCGATTACGGCTACATCCACCTTTTCATCGGCAAAGTAGCGGAAGGCCATGGCGGTGGTCAGCTCAAAGAAAGAGGGATGGAGGGGTTCGAAGAAGCCACGTTCCTGCTCTACAAAACGGATGACGTATTCCTCGGGTATAGGCTGTCCGTTAATCCGGATGCGCTCCCGGAAATCCACCAGATGGGGCGAGGTATAGAGCCCGACCCTGTATCCTGCCTCTTGCAGTATGGCGGCAAGTGTATGTGAGCAGGAACCTTTTCCATTGGTACCGGCCACATGAATACTGCGGAAACTGCGGTGGGGATGTTCGAAGTGTGCGTCCAGGGTCAGAGTGTTTTCCAACCCTTCCTTGTATGCTGAGCCGCCCACTTGCTGAAACATGGGCACACTGTTATATAAGTAAGTTAAAGTGTCCTGATAATCCATCTTTTATAATATTTAACGGAGAAGCAATCCTTTCTCCCTATTAATTTGTTATCTTTAAAAGCGACAAAGATAATGCAGACCGAACGCAATCAAGCTTGCTTGAAATTGCTTGCAGTGTAGCTTATCTTAAGCTTATGCAAAGGTATTAACAATTTAAATCTAACGTGTATGGGAGCTAAGAAAAATTTTGTGATTGATACGAATGTGATTCTTCACGATTATAATTGTTTGAAGAATTTTCAAGAGAATGACATTTATCTTCCCATCGTAGTCCTTGAAGAACTGGACAAATTCAAGAAAGGTAATGAGCAGATTAATTTCAATGCGCGTGAGTTCGTCCGTGAGCTTGATTTGATTACCGATGATAATCTGTTCACCAAAGGGGCGCCATTGGGAGAGGGCTTAGGCCGTCTGTTTGTGGTGGCAGGCATGGTGGACTCTCCCCGGGTACGTGATTCCTTTCCCGAACGCATTCCCGACCATCAGATTCTGTCGGTAGTGGACTGGCTTTCTACCAAAAAGCCTAAAATGAAAACCATTCTTGTCACGAAAGACGTGAATCTGCGCATGAAGGCGCGTTCCATCGGTCTGCTGTGCGAAGACTACATCAATGATAAGGTAATCAATGTGGATATATTCGAAAAGTCGAATGAAGTGTTCGAGGGTATTGACCCTGCGCTGATAGACCGCATTTATTCTTCCAAAGAAGGACTGGACATCAACGAGTTCGATTTTAAGGACATCATTCGTCCCAACGAATGTTTTGTGCTGAAGAGTGACCGCAGCAGTGTGCTTGCGCGTTATAATCCCTTTGCCCATTCGATTTGCCGGGTCCACAAGACAAAGAATTATGGCATTGAGCCGCGCAATGCCGAGCAGAGCTTTGCTTTTGAGGTGCTGAATGACCCGAACATCAAGCTGGTTGCCCTGACTGGTAAGGCGGGAACCGGCAAGACCCTGCTGGCATTGGCCGCCGCATTGGGAAAACTTACCGACTACAAGCAGATTCTCCTGGCACGTCCCATCGTGGCCCTATCCAATAAAGACCTTGGATTCCTTCCCGGTGATGCCAATGAGAAAGTGGCTCCTTACATGCAGCCTTTGTTCGATAATTTGAATGTAATCAAGCATCAGTTCGCTGCCAATTCCTCTGAAGTGAAACGCTTGGAGGATATGCAAAAAAGTGAACAATTGGTCATCGAGGCTCTGGCCTTTATCCGCGGGCGCAGTTTGAGCGAGACCTACTGTATTATTGATGAAGCCCAAAACCTGACTCCGCATGAGATTAAGACCATCATCACCCGTGCCGGTGAAGGCACAAAAATGGTGTTTACCGGTGATATTCAGCAGATAGACCAACCCTATCTGGACAGTCAGTCCAACGGGCTTGTCTATATGATAGACCGCATGAGAGACCAGAATTTGTTTGCCCATGTCAATCTGGTGAAAGGGGAGCGCAGCCAGTTGAGCGAGTTGGCAAGTAATCTGATGTAGCGGATACCGCATTTTCCGGGGCAAAACTATTTCTATCCCGCTTTCTGACTGTTAAAACGGGGGAGGTGGGATGGTTTCTTTATAGACGATAAATAATTGTTATAACATTTTTTTATCGATTTTTTGCCCGTTTTGACTAAAATAGTGTATCTTTGCCTCGCCTAAAACAAAACTGTCAAGCGAAATGAAGCGAAATTTTTTTCATCGGTATCTTTCCGCGAAAGTGCTTCCGATATGGACTATTCTATTAATTGACGTATTTATCATCGTCATATCCAGTCTGTTGGCCTATGCTCTCCGATATGATTTCAGAAGCATTTTTTTGGAATCCTCTACCATTGACAAGACCATTTTATGGACGGTTGTTGTCAACTTGATTTTCTTCCGTGTTTTCCGTACGTATTCCAATGTGTTGCGCTTTTCCTCCTTTGTGGATATCATGCGCATTTTTGTGTCATTGACGGTGTCGTATGCACTGCTGATGATAACGAGCGTCCTGACGGAAAGCTATTTGGAGTTCAACCTGGCTCCGGTCAGCGTGCTGTTCATGTCTTATATCATCAGCTTTGCCATGATGGCATGCTCCCGTGTGATTGTCAAGACTTTCTTCGAGGCGCTGAACTTCGACGGCACCCATAGTGCCAATGTGTTCATTTACGGTGTCAAGGAAGCCGGGGTCAACATTGCCAAGGCATTGCGTGTCAATCTGCGCAACCACTACCGTCTGCGCGGATTCATTGCGGACGAACCTGAGCTTATCAACAAGGTGATGATGGGTGTCAGGGTGTTCCCCAACGATGATACGCTGATTGATGTGCTGAACGACCGCGATGTGCAGACCATCATCATTTCTCCTGCCAAGATGGAGGAACTGAAGAAGTCCGACATGGCTGACCGCTTGCTGGTGCACAACATCAAACTGATGACCGCGCCTCCCTTGAGCGAGTGGAACGGCCAGGCGCTGAGCCGCACACAGTTGAAGGAAATTCAGATTGAGGACCTGCTTCAGCGTAATCCTATCGAGATAGATATCCATAAGGTTGCCTCTCATCTGGAGGGCAAGCGTGTGATGATTACGGGCGCCGCCGGCTCCATCGGCAGTGAAATCATGCGCCAGGTGGCTTCGTTCAATCCCTATAAGCTTATTTTAGTGGACCAGGCCGAGACCCCTCTGCACGACATCCGTCTGGAACTTCAGGACCGTTGGCGCGACATCGATGCCGAGACCATCATAGCCGACATCTCCAATGCCACGCGCATGGAGGATATCTTCAGGGAGTTCAAGCCCCAGTATATTTTCCATGCGGCCGCCTACAAGCATGTGCCGATGATGGAGGACAACGTTTCCGAGTCCATCCAGGTGAACGTATTCGGTACGCGCACCGTTGCCGATCTAGCCGTGAAATACGGTGCCGAGAAGTTTGTGATGATTTCTACGGACAAGGCTGTTAACCCTACAAACGTGATGGGCTGTTCCAAGCGTATTTGCGAGATTTATGTGCAGTCTCTTGCGAAGAAGTTGCAGAAGGAGGGAGGCCATGCCACTCAGTTCATCACTACGCGTTTCGGCAATGTGCTGGGTTCCAACGGTTCTGTCATTCCCCGTTTCCGTGACCAGATTCAGCGTGGCGGTCCGGTGACGGTGACCCATCCTGAGATAATCCGTTACTTCATGACCATTCCCGAAGCTTGCCGCCTTGTTCTTGAGGCCGGCAGTATGGGCAACGGCGGTGAAATCTATATCTTCGACATGGGTAAGCCGGTGAAGATTGTGGACCTTGCCAAGCGTATGATCAGCCTTTCCGGACGTACGGATGTGAAGATTGAATTTACCGGTCTCCGTCATGGCGAGAAGCTCTACGAGGAACTCTTGAATGTGAAGGAGCTTACAAAGCCCACCTACCATGAGAAGATTATGATTGCCACGGTGCGTGAGTATGACTATGACGAGGTGAAGGAGCGTATCCAGAAGCTGATTGATGTAAGTTACACTTATGACCAGATGAAAATTGTTGCTGCCATGAAGGATATTGTTCCGGAATTCGTGAGCAAGAATTCCTGCTTTGAGGCGCTGGATAAGAAGAAATAAAAAGATAGCGGTATAGTATAAAATGAAAGGGTGATAACGTCATTGTAGTGTTATCACCCTTTCAATTTTATTGTCTTCTTGTCAGCCTTTTGTCTCATTCATGTGAAGAGAAGTATTTCAAGAACTGTGTACGTTCGAAAGTATTGACTCCCTTCGGGTCGTTTACGTTCAGAATACCTTTGAACTGGCTGATGGTTTCCATACCTTTGCGGTCCATCCACAAGTTGAGGAAGCGGATGTATTCTTCAATGATGGTAGCTGAATTCTGATAAAGCACACTGCATATCTCTACTGCCGAAGCACCTGCTAATATTGCCTTGACAACGCCTTCGGGCGAGTGGATACCACCGGAAGCGGCATAGTCCAGCTTGTTTACGGCTGCCGAAGCGATGCCTATCCAGCGCAGGGCTTTAGACAAATCGGCTTCGTTGCTGAATACGTTGCCGGATACTTGTATCATTTTCTCAATGTTGATGTCCGGCTGGTAGAAGCGGTTGAACAGCACTACTGCGGCGGCACCGTTGGCATACAGCTGGTCTATCAGAGCTATCGGATTGGTCAGGTTGTCACCCAGCTTCATGATGACGGGTATCTTGACCGTCTTCTTGATGTGGCTCAGAATGTCGATGTGGCGTTGCTCGAAACTGCCGTAAGCATATTGTACATCCGTCTGCAGTGCAAGGATATTGATTTCCAATGCGTCTGCACCGGCTTCTTCTATTTTGGTGGCAAATTCCACCCAGTCGGCATTCTGATAGCAGTTGATGCTGGCTATGATGGGGATATTGCAAACCTTTTTGCTTTCCTTAATCAGGTTCAGATATTCACCCAGCTTATGTTCGCGGATATATCCTACAAGGTAGTCACTGCCTTCGGGGTACATGTTCGGGTCTCCCATCCAGTCAGCCTCCATCATGATTTGCTCTTCAAAGAGTGATTTTAGCACAATGGCACCTGCGCCGGCCTCAGATAGTTTCTGATTCTTGGCAGCGCTGTCTGTCAGTCCGGAGCTGCTGACGATAATGGGGTTTCTGAGTTTCAGCCCTGCAAAAGTAGTTTCTAATGTTGCCATGATAATGATTTTTTATGGTTAATAGTTTCTTTCTCCAAAAATCTTGCTTCCTACACGTATCAAGGTGCTCCCGGCTGCAATGGCTTCGTGGTAATCGTGAGACATCCCCATGGACAGTTCCCGGAATGACTCTGTATCGGCAAACCACTTGGCTTTCACTTCATTGAAGAAGCTACTTAAAGAACAAAACTCTGTTTTGATTTGTTCGTCATTGTCCGTATTCGTGGCCATGCCCATCAATCCGCATATCCGGATATGCTTGAGCTCTCTCCATTCACCAGCTGCCAGCATTTCCCGGCATTCGTCAAAGCTGAATCCAAACTTGGTCTCTTCCCGGGCAATGTGCAGCTGCAGCAGGCAGTTGACGGTTTTTCCGGCTTTGGCAGCCTGCTTGTTCACTTCGGCCAACAGCTTGTAGGAGTCTATGCCATGAATCAGCGCTACGTAAGGAACGATATATTTTATTTTGTTTGTTTGCAGATGCCCGATGAAATGCCATTCTATGTCTTTGGGCAGACTTTCGTATTTGGCAGTCATTTCCTGCACCTTACTTTCTCCGAACACACGCTGGCCGGCACGATACGCTTCTTCTATCGCCTCGTTGGGGTGAAATTTGGAAACAGCCACCAGCCGTACCTTTTCAGGCAGTTCGCTCAGTACTTGTTTTAAATTCTCTGCAATCATCTTTTTAGGGGTTAATGAGTTAATGTGCTAATGTGCTAATTGGCTGTGCTATGTTTATCTTGTGCTGTCACGCCGTAGGTCATTGGCATATTTGCACATTAGCACATTACGAAGCTCTGCTTCGTTACACTTCTGGTTTGTCGTCGGGCTCTGCACTGTACGGATATACATCCATAATGGCGGTTTCCGCTACAGATGCTATCTGATAGTCGGCCATTGTGCCTTTCATGCCCTCATCCAGTTTCTTCACTGCATCACGCAGGTCGGCAGCCTGTACCAATACCTGGGTAGAGGTTTTCTTTTCCGCACCGCTTTTCTCGTCCAGTGTGATGAAAACCAGTTTACATTTAAACCAGCGGTCGGCAGCTTCCTCTTCGCTGGGGAACAATTCGCTATAGTTGGCACGTTTGATGTCCGATACGGTGAACTCTCCCGAAATGAACGGCGTCATCTCTTCGATGATGCGTGCTTCCGCTTCCGTAAAACTGAGGGCATCAACCAAATACGGTTCGGTCACCTTCTTGTTCATTCCATTTTCCATTGTTTTCTCGTAACGGATCTTACATTCAAACCATGTATGCATTGCCATAATTTTCTGTTTTTAATTATTGATTTATTGTTAGTTAAGCTGCTTTATGCGTGCCTATGCCCGCCGAAAGCAGTGCAAAGATAGCCAAAAACTAAATGGATATAAAAAGTTGCCTTGCATTTTACGTGAAAATTTTATTGGAGAACCGGGACGGTACGTATGGGCATAAAAAAAGGAGTACCGCTGTACTCCAACCTTTGTTAACCTTA
>ENA-OPVT01002091-OPVT01002091.1-human-gut-metagenome-genome-assembly--contig:-NODE-2091-length-11209-cov-3.407746_pt1 | contig 11209 bp, 7 predicted proteins | sample MGYA00241499_ERZ501990 | MGnify/ENA primary metagenome ERZ501990 (study PRJEB25962, sample SAMEA2042104) | human gut metagenome | biome: human gut; feature: human-associated habitat; material: faeces...
AACCACTCTTGCCGGACAAGGAATTGGATTTACTGATTATATTACCCAACTGACCTATCTTTTATTCTTGAAGATGGATGCCGAAAATGTAGAAATGTTTGGAGAAGAGTCGGCTATTCCAACTGGTTATCAGTGGGCAGATTTGATAGTACTTGATGGCTTGGATTTGGTAAAACAATATGAAGAGACCCTTAAATTGCTTAGTGAGCAGGATAATCTGATAGGTACGATTTATACGAAGGCACAAAACAAGATAGACAAACCTGTTTATCTGAAAAAGGTCATCACTATGATTGATGAGGAGCAATGGCTCATTATGGACGGTGATGTGAAAGGAGCTATCTACGAAAGCATTCTTGAAAAGAACGGACAAGACAAGAAAAGCGGTGCCGGACAGTATTTTACACCTCGTCCACTTATTCAAGCAATGGTAGATTGTATTAATCCGCAAATTGGAGAAACCGTTTGCGACCCTGCTTGTGGTACTGGTGGATTTTTGCTTACAGCTTACGACTACATGAAAGGTCAGTCTGCAAGTAAAGAAAAGCGTGATTTCTTGCGTGACAAAGCCTTGCATGGTGTAGATAATACTCCTTTGGTGGTAACACTCGCTTCCATGAATCTCTATTTGCATGGCATCGGTACAGACCGTAGTCCTATTGTGTGTGAGGACTCTTTGGAAAAAGAACCGTCAACCCTTGTTGATGTGATACTCGCTAATCCTCCTTTTGGAACTCGCCCGGCCGGTTCTGTGGACATCAACCGTCCGGATTTCTATGTGGAGACCAAGAACAACCAGTTGAATTTCCTTCAGCACATGATGCTTATGCTCAAAACAGGTGGTCGTGCAGCTGTGGTACTTCCTGACAATGTCCTCTTTGAGGCCGGAGCAGGCGAAACAATCCGTAAACGCCTGTTGCAAGATTTCAATCTGCATACTATCTTGCGTTTGCCTACAGGTATCTTCTATGCTCAAGGCGTAAAAGCAAATGTGCTGTTTTTCAGCAAAGGACAACCGACCAAAGAAATATGGTTTTATGATTATCGTACCGATGTAAAGCACACCTTGGCAACAAATAAATTGGAACGCCATCACTTGGATGATTTTGTTTCCTGCTACAACAATCGGGTAGAAACCTACGATGCAGAGAATAATCCGCAAGGGCGTTGGCGTAAATACTCTGTAAATGAGATCATTGCCAGAGACAAGACAAGTCTCGACATCACATGGATAAAACAAGGTGGAGAGGCGGACGAACGTTCATTGGCTGAACTGATGGCAGACATAAAAAATAAAAGCCAAACGATAAGTACGGCTGTAGCAGAACTTGAAAAATTGCTCGCTAACATAAATGAAGATTGAGTGCATGGAAAACAACAAGATAATCATATCAATGGAACAACAGTTTGGAGAAGTTATAGACATCATTCTCCAGCATAAAAGCCGTGCTTCAAGAGCCGTAAATAATGAACTGCTGTTCACAGCTTGGCATGTGGGCAGCTATGTATCTGCCAAACTGAAAAGCGAGGAATGGGGAAGCAAGGTTGTAACGCAGTTATCCGAATATATCCGTTCCCGGCGTCCAGACATTAAGGGCTATAGTCGGAGAAGCATTTACAATATGGTGATGTTTTATGATGAATATTCATCGGAAACATTCAGCGTAACTGTAGAAAAGTATCTGAACTCTGAATTTGTGCAGCCAGGAACTGCACAAATTCAAGCGAACCAGCCAACACAAGAAACGGCTGTAATTGTGCAGACGGCATCTGCACAATTAGTCCAGCCGACATCTGGACAAATGCCCCAGATATTGGAACTGACAACATTGTCTAATCATATTGAGATTCTTTGCCGATGCAAAAGCACAGAAGAACGAATGTTCTATATTCTCTATGCCAATAAAGAGCATCTGTCTTTTAAGGAAATGCAGCGTTGCATTTCCAATCAAACATATACAGCTCTGTTGAGCAGCAAGGACAATATGTCAAAAGGATTACTCAATGCTTACCCCAATGCCTCTATAATGTTCAAAGACACATTGTTTGTCGATTTCCTGAACTTGCCCCAAAAACATAGTGAATCCAAACTAAGAAAAGGCTTGGTAGAACACATGAAGCAGTTTATTCTTGAACTTGGCAAGGATTTCATATTCATGGATCAAGAATACCGTCTCAATATTGGCGCATCCACTTTTAAGGCTGACTTGCTGTTCTTCCATCGCGGGTTGCAGGCATTGGTTGCAGTGGAGCTGAAAAAGACAAAATTCCATCCGCGAGACCTCGGTCAGTTGGAGTTTTATCTGGAGGCACTCGATAGAGATGTGAAACGCTCTAACGAAAACCCTTCTATCGGCATTATTCTCTGCCCGGAAGCAGACCGGGTTGTTGTGGAATATGCTATGAGCCGAAGTATGAGCCCCACAATGATCGCAGAATACAAACGTATCCTCATTCCACAGGAACGTATGCAACAGCAACTGAATGAGTTTTGCAATCTGTTCTTAAACAAAGACTAACCAACCTATATGGATACAAAGAAATTACGTCAAAAGATACTCGACCTTGCGATACATGGAAAACTTGTACCGCAAGACCCGAACGATGAACCTGCATCAGTTCTCCTGGAACGGATCAAGGCTGAAAAAGAACGACTGATAAAAGAGGGAAAAATCAAGCGGAGTAAGAAGTCTGCAAAGACTTCCGATACGCCCCATTATGGGAACGTGCCGTTTGAAATTCCAAGTTCATGGGTATGGGCGACTGTTAATGATATATCAAAATCAATTTTATATGGTGTAAGTGAGTCTGCGAAATCAGAAGGCAAATACAAATTACTACGCATTACTGATATTCAAGATAATCAAGTAGATTGGGGAACTGTTCCGTTTACAGATTTTGATGAAGATAAAGTATCTTCATACATTTTGCACGATGGAGATATTGTATTTGCACGAACAGGAGCAACTGTTGGAAAATCATATTTAATTAAGAGACTTAGGCAAAATGCTATTTATGCGTCATATTTGATACGAGTACAGACAATTGACTTGATTTTGCCAGAATATGTAAAACTGTTTTTTGAATCTGGTTATTATTGGGAGCAAATCGAATTAGGTTCTGTAGGCATAGGACAACCAAATGTAAATGGAACTATTCTAGGGAACTTAAACATTCCATTGCCTTCTTTTGCTGAACAAAAAAGAATTGTGCTAAAAATAGAACGATGGTTTTCTTTGATTGACCAGATTGAACAAAGTAAAACTGACTTGCATACTGCAATCAAGCAAGCCAAGAGCAAAATCCTTGACCTCGCCATTCACGGAAAACTCGTACCCCAGGACCCGAATGATGAGCCTGCCATCGAACTGCTCAAGCGCATAAATCCCGACTTCACACCTTGTGATAACGGGCATTATGAGAACTTGCCTTCAGGATGGACATCTATAACCATTAAAGATGTGTGTGAAAATATCAATGGTTTATGGAAAGGTAAAAAAGAACCGTTTGTGAATGTTGGCGTTATACGTAATGCTAACTTCACGAATGACTTTAAGTTAGACTACTCCAATATAGAATATATCAATGTGGAAGAACGAGCTTTCTCGCAACGTCATTTACTAAAGGGGGATTTAATAGTGGAGAAATCAGGTGGTAGCGACAATAATCCTGTTGGAAGAGCAATACTTTACGAAGGTGAAAATAGATTTTTTTCTTTTAGTAATTTTACTATGGTTCTACGTGTTAAAGACAAAAACGTTGTTTCAAGTAAGTTCCTGTATTATTATATCTTATCTAAATACCAAAAAGGAGTTATGAGGTCTATGCAAACTCAAACTACAGGTTTACATAACCTCATACTAGATAAATATCTTGCAATGCCCCTATATCTTCCACCGTATTCAGAACAAAAACGCATAATAAACAGAATTGAAGGAATTTTCAATACACTAGATACAATAATGGAGAGTTTATAGGCTCTCCATTATTGTATCAAGATGTCTGAAAGCAATATTTATTGCATCCACAATCCTTTGTTGTTCACGATAAGGTGGTATCGGTACTTCTATAGCTCTAAAAATTTTTTTATTCAAGTGAGGAATGGCTGAACCGACCTTATTCTCTCGTAAAGTCTTACGATGTAGGTGAATAACTTGTAAAACATAATCTGTATTCATATTGTCGTTGATAGACAATTGTTTGAATGTACTTCCTTGATAACCTTCTATAGGAGTACGGAACACTTCACCAGAGTTTTCGCCATCTACTAAAATCAATAATGAATTTGCAGCAACATATTTCCCTGATGTCAAAGTTTTGGCTTCACGCTCACCACGCAAATATTTGACATCAAGATTTGTTCGTTCTATACCATTTTCTTTTTCTCCATCAACTAAAGAACATAATGTTTGCATAGGTGCAAGTGACCAACTCTGTGGCAACTGCGCATAATGCCCGTTATCACAAGGTGTGAAGCCGGGATTTATACGTTTCAAAAGTTCTATGGCTGGCTCGTCATTCGAGTCTTGAGGTACGAGTTTGCCATGAATGGCGAGGTCAAGGATTTTGGATTTGGTTTGTTTGATTATTGTCTGCAAATCGACTTTCCCTTGTTCTATTTGGTCTATCAGAGCAAACCATTTCTCTATTTCTGCTACTATACGATATTGTTCAGCCAAAGGTGGTAATGGAATTTGTAAATCGGTAAAAATTCCTTTATGAACTCTTTGTTGTCCAACAACTCCTTTGAAATATTTTGTACCCTCACTTATATACCATTGTGACTTAAAGAGATATAGATAGAATTTCGCATGAATGTTTAATGGACGCAGGATAACTAACTCAGTAGTTCCTGCTCCATAATTATTAGGGAGATTTTGAAATATCGTTGATTTGAGATTTTCAAAGCAAGGAGATATTTTTGCAATACCGATGTCTCCATTTTGAAAGTGGCAATATCCTTTTTTTACTTCCTTCCAAATGCGTTCCTCAAATTGATGATTCCCAGAAAATCCATCATTGACACAAGCCATAGGAATAAATCCGACACTTGTATCATCTGTTATTTTAGATTTTGGATTAAGACAGAATAATTCTGAAACAGGTACAGCCTTCCATCCTTTCGGCACCTCAAACGGCACGTTCTCATAATGGGGCGTATGTATAGTACAAAATTAACGTGCTATAAACTTTATATCCGGCTACAGCACATTATTGGGATATCTATCTTTTTCTATAACTTTTCTTCTCATGATGTTTCTTTACCATTCCTATCTCAAATATCAAACACCTTCTCCTGTAAGCTTCTTCCTCTTCGTCAGGTCTGCGGCCATCCCAGCGAAGGACGGAAGAGGAATTGACACCGCCACCACAGGAAGATACACTGATGGGAGTTCATTATAATCAGTTAGTACGTTTCGTTGTGCAGTTTAGACTTAACGAGCTACTTCTTTCATATATAAGGACTAAGTATATGACAAAAATTTGAAAATATCGATACGATAACAGTTCGTGTGGTTCAGGAGACACTGCGAGCTATACTCCAGTTCGTATTTGAAGAGGCTTTTGGCTCTTCTGCCATGATGATTTGCGACCTTGCCCTCATTGACCTGCTCGCTTCTATCGGAATGCGAGTCGAGGAACTCGTAAGACTGAACCACAACAATCTGAATTTACACGAACGTCAATGCATAGTTTTAAGAAAAGGCTAAAAAGAGCGTGAAGTGAATTTCAATGCAGGAGATCAAGATTCACCCACACATATTCCGTCGTACCCATCCACAATAGATAGAGACAGACGAATCAAGACCAAGGACCATTTTACACACTTATCACTTATTTGGATTAGATTGTCCGAAAGGTAGCTAATTGATATATAGTAAGAAAGCATAAATAGTTCTTTAAAATATATGATAATTTTCATAACTTTATAATAGTTAAGAAGATACGCAAATGAGATACATTGAGAACGCCAAACGAAACGAAGCATTGCTCTTTCCTGAGTATTTGGACGATAGACACGGCCTATAGTCAACTTTTTGCTTGCAAAACTGGCGCTTAATGCTGAAATATACACCGATGAAAACTGGACAGACGGAAAGCCATTGGTATATATGCAAATGGAAATGGAATTGAAATTGAAACTGAATCTTAGTGACAGTCCATATAAGCAGACAGCAGGTGCACGTGTCGGCAAATATGAAGTTGACAGGATGTCCATTATTTGTCGGTTCAACATTAGCGAAAAGAATTGGACACTAGCTCGCAAAATCAGGATAATCATGTCGATTAAGGATTAAATCAATGACGCCTTTGTGGTCAGTCAAAATGCAACCAGAAAGCTCGCTGCGAATAAAACTCCGCAACTTTTCATAAATATTGCGTGAACTTTCCTGCAATTTTCTTATATTTGTGCTGAATAAATGCCGCAATATATTATGCAGACACTTTACGAACAATTCCATCAACTTCTGGAACTGACTCCCATGAACTTTTTCCGGGAACAGCACGACACCATAAACTGGGATGTCCGCATCTTGGGTATCCTAGGCCAGAAAGGTGTCGGTAAATCCACTCTCATCCTACAACACATCAAGAGAACCGGAAACAAGAATGAGTCCCTTTACGTGATTGCAGATGATATCTACTTCAGTGCACACACTCTTCTTGATACTGCCAAGAGCTTCTTCGCCCGTGGAGGGAAATATCTGTATATAGACGAAATTCATAAATATCCGGGCTGGAGCCAGGAGGTCAAGAACATCTACGATAGCCTGCCGCTGCTCCATGTCGTATATTCCGGCAGTTCAATATTGGACCTTAAAGAAGGGGGTGCAGACCTTAGTCGCCGCGTCATCGAGTACCATCTTCCTGTCTGGTCATTCCGCGAATACTTGAACTTGCGCAATGGCTGGTCATTAAAACCTGCCAGTTTGGAAGATGTATTGCAAGGGAAAGTTGATTTTCCGTACGGAGCTGAACGACCATTGAAATACTTCGAAGAATATATGAAAAAGGGCTGCTATCCTTTTTTTCAGGAACCGGAATTCGAAACTCGTATGAGACAAGTCATCAACACTACCGTTGAAGTCGATATTCCCAAATACGCCAGGATGACCATCGCCGCCACGCAGAAGCTCAAGAAATTCATGTACTACATTTCCAAGAGCGTCCCTGTCAAGATTAATTTCTCGGATATGGCAAGAGACTTGGAATTAAGTCGCGACGAACTTCCCAAGTATCTGGAATATCTGGAAAAAGCCGAACTTGTTTCCGTCCTGCGTATGAAGGCCAACGGGGACGCAATTCTCCGCAAAATGGACAAGCTTTATCTCCAGAATTCCAATATGTCCTATGTCCTTTCGGGCGAAAATCCGGACACGGGGAATGCCCGAGAGACTATCTTTTATTGCTGGACCAAGCAGAAGTACGATACGGTAGAATCTCCTGTTTCAGATTTTGAGATTGACGGAAAGACTTTCGAAGTTGGCGGGCGCAACAAAGGAAAGAAACAAATATCCAATTTAGAAGACGCATATGTGGTCAAGGATACAATAGAGTATGTGTTTGACAATCAAGTGCCACTATGGATGTTCGGATTCCTTTATTGACAAAGAAGTCGTAACGAGGTAAGAGTTTTTTCTTATAGCAAAATGTCATTCCCACCAAATCTTCTTCATCGTGGGCATAATTTAACTTGCGACACGCTCTCATTGCTGCCCGGAACTATTACCGGACCTATTGTTGTTCAGCAATAAAAACATATCTTTGCTTATTGGAAAGCATCTATAACCAAAACAACAGAAAAAGATAATGGCAAAGAGCAAAATAGACTTTATACTACTTCTCCTTGCGACTCTCTGCTGTTCAATGGCTCACGCACAAAAGCAAATTTCTGCAGAACTGAGAGATTCCACTGAGAGCGGAAGCGACATCATAAAGATAGTTGGAAATCACTCCAGCAAAGGAGTGGTCAATAACGCCCTTGACATATTGAGCGGTCAGGCAGCCGGGGTCAACGTGACATCCAACGGTCTGGACCGGATGGCTATGCTCAATAGCGTGCGGGTGCGTGGTACGACATCCATTATCGGTGGCAATGATCCTTTGGTGCTGATTGACGGAGTCACTTCTGACGTGCTCACCCTTTCAACCATCTACCCTGCAGACATCGAGAGTTTCCGGATATTGAAGAATGCCACAGAGACAGCAATGTACGGTTCACGTGGAGCGTCAGGTGTGATTGAAGTCAAAACGAAAAAAGGAACAGGACGTGGTTTTCAGATATCCTATGAAGGAAATGTAGGTTTCGAGCGGATGTACAAACATCTGGAAATGCTCAATTCCACAGAATATGTTGCCACCGCAAAGGCTTTGGGCGTCTATTGCAATAACGGAGGGTTCAACACGGACACTTATAAGGTCATTACCCGCACAGGACTTGTGAATAATCACTATCTCGCATTCAGCGGGGGCACACCTCAATCAAACTATCGTGCCTCATTCGGCTTGATGGACCACAACACAATCATCAAGAAGATGGACTATGGCGTTTTTGTCGCAAAAGTTGACGTGACCCAGAAAGCCTTCAACAATAGACTTACTGGAGAGTTCGGAGTATTCGGATCGTCGTTCAAGAACCATGATATCTTTGACACGCAGATGCTGTTCTATTCCGCAGCCTGTCAGAATCCAACTTTCCCTGCCGGAACTGACGAACATGGGAACTGGCTAAAAAACGAATCTGCAACGCACATCAACCCGCCAGGAATAGTGCTTGAAGAGAAAAACGACTCCAAGGATTTGAACTTTGATGCCCACATTAAGCTGAGCTACGATATCAATACTGACTGGCGGGTCTCCGCCTTCGGTTCCTACCTCTACGGTTCTACCGAGAACGGTCAATTCTGCCCGACATGGGTATGGGCACAAGGCAATGTGTACCGTGGCGAGTTCAAGAAAGAGGAGTGGCTCGGCAATGTATCTCTGGATTTCAATAAACAGTTCGGATCACATAAGGTCTCTGCCGGAGTAAGCGGCGAATACCGCAAGCTGCAAAAGACGGGTTTCTGGGTATATGCCAAGGGCATACCCACAAATAACTTTTATTACGACAATCTGGGCGCGGCTGCTGTCAGACCATATGGTGGAACGGAAAGCACTTATGAAGACCAATCTCTGGCTTCGTTAATGGGGAGCATCACATATAGTCTGCTTGACAGATACACGTTGGCGTTGAATGCGCGTGGTGACGGATCGTCAATGGTAGGCGCCAGCAACACATGGGGATTCTTTCCTTCCATATCATTTACATGGGATTTGAAAAAGGAAAACTTTCTCATCAATGTAAAGCCGCTGTCCATGCTCAAACTCCGTGCTGGCGCAGGACAGGCAGGCAACCTTGGAGGCATCTCTGCATATACCACCATGAACACCGTAAGGCAGACCGGCATTGTCCCTATCAAAAGTTCGCCGACAGTAACACTTGGCATGGTGAGAAACAACAATCCAGATTTAAAGTGGGAAACGAAGACGACATTCAACATCGGTGCGGACATGGGACTCTTTGCCAACGGTCTTATACTTACGGCGGAGTATTACTTTTCCAAGACTACCGACATGCTCTACGCCTACGAAGTCCCGGTTCCGCCATTTGCATACAACACATTGCTCGCAAACATCGGTTCCATGTCAAACAGCGGATTGGAATTCGGCCTGTCCGGGCAGCCGATAAGAAAGAAAGACATGGAACTCAACGTTAATATGAACCTGTCGTTTCAAAGCAACAGACTAATCTCGCTGAGTGGAAAGTACAAAGGAATGAGCATGTCCGCGGCGAATGTCACCGCCATCGGGGCCTTGGACGGAGCGGGGCAGAACGGCGGCGACAACAATGTGGTTTATCAGATAGTCGGACAGCCACTTGGCGTTTTCTATCTGCCACATTGCAAGGGACTCGTAAAAAAAGAGAACGGCAGTTATTTCTACGACATAGAGGATCTGGATCATAACGGCAAGGTAGATATAAGCGACGGCGGCGACCGGTACATCGCAGGACAAGCCACACCAAAGGTAATCCTCGGCTCAAACATCAGTTTCAGATACAAGAATTTCTATGTCTCCATACAGATGAATGGAGCATTCGGGCACAAGATCTTCAATGGAACGGGATTATCATTCACAAGTATGGCTTGCTTCCCGGACTACAATGTGCTTAAGGATGCCCCTCAGAAGAACATCGTAGATCAGAGAGTCTCCGACTATTGGCTTGAAAAAGGTGACTATCTGAACTTTGAGCATTTGACATTAGGATATAACGTGCCCTTGAAAAGCAAGACGTTACGTTCATTGCGTATATCTGGCAATGTAAGCAACCTTGGAACAATTACGGGCTACAGAGGTTTGACGCCAATGATAAACAGCTACGTGGTGAACAGTACTATGGGTATTGATGACAAACGTAACTATCCACTGTTCCGCACATATTCGTTGGGGTTGAGCATACAGTTTTAATACGGAAAAAGCATGAAGAAGATTATTGAATACATATTGGCAGTACCGTTGATGCTTTGCTTCTGCAGCTGTCTGGATGAACATCCAAAAGACCAGCTGGATCAAGAGGAAATATACAACAACGCAGATAATATATACAAAAATGCAGTAGCTTCCCTGTACAACTACATTGGGAGCAATCAGGAGTCCGAAGGACTTCAGGGAACCTGTAGGGGCATCTACGACTACAATACATTGACAACAGATGAGGCAATGATTCCGATCCGTGGAGGAGACTGGTACGATGGCGGCCTGTGGGAAAACATGTATCAGCACAACTGGAACGCCAATGATATCAGTTTATATAATGTATGGAAATATCTCTTCAAGGTAATAGTCATATCCAACCAGTCGCTTTCCGTCATTGATAACCACAAGAGTCTGCTTTCGGCTGAACAGGCCCGTGATTTCACGGCAGAGGTAAGAGCTGTGCGGGCATTGTTCTACTACTATGCGATGGATATGTTCGGACGTGTTCCTATCGTTACATCATACGACGTGAAATTGGAGCAGGTAACGCAAAGCGAGAGACGCGAGGTCTTCGATTTTATTTTCAATGAACTGCGGGATGTCGCGCCGTTGCTTGCTGACGAACATTCCAACAAAGAGGGAGACTACTACGGACGAGTGACACGACCTGTAGTCAACTTTTTGCTTG
>ENA-OPVT01002095-OPVT01002095.1-human-gut-metagenome-genome-assembly--contig:-NODE-2095-length-11195-cov-2.476750_pt1 | contig 11195 bp, 9 predicted proteins | sample MGYA00241499_ERZ501990 | MGnify/ENA primary metagenome ERZ501990 (study PRJEB25962, sample SAMEA2042104) | human gut metagenome | biome: human gut; feature: human-associated habitat; material: faeces...
TAGGTTCCGTTACAAGTTCTTTCGATATTGTTCAATTTTCAAGGTCCTGTGCGCCGCAGCCTTGCGGCTGACAGCTTAGTTATTTTATCACTTTCGTGATAAATTGTCAAGCACTTTTTTGAAAGATTTTTGAGATTCATTTTTGATTCTGTCGAATCTCTCCGTTTGACGTCGTTTTTGAAGTATTTCATTCTGTCGGACGTCCGCCTGACAGTAATGTATTTTAGCACAGCATCCTTCAAAAAGCAAGCGTTTTTTACAAATTTTACGCCAAAATCATTCTTTTTACTTTTTGCCCAGTTTTTTACATTTTTTATAGACACTTCCTCCCTTATTCCTCCAAAAGCCGGGCGCGCAGCCGGATCAGGATCTTACGTTCCCGCCTGGAGATCTGTACCTGTGTAGTATGCAGTGCTTTTGCAGTCTCGCTCTGGGTGCGGTTGCCATAAAAGCGCAGACGAATCAGTTGCTTGTCCTGCTCTGGCAGCGCTTCGATCACCTCTGCCAGACTGATCCGGTCTGCCAGTTCCTCCTCCGGAGATTCCACCGGGATATCCAGCTGCCGGTCTCCATCCTCGCCGCCCTCCGGGGTCAGGCTCATGGCGGGCTGCGCGGCCTGTATGGCAAGGGCTACATTCTCTATCGGCTCGTCCAGCTGCTCAGCCAGCTGCTGCAAGGTAGGCTCTGCGCCGCACAGCTTCATAGTATGCTCCCGTGCAGCTTGCACCCGCATTCCCAGTTCCTTCAGGGAGCGGCTCACCTTGACCGTACCCCCATCCCGGAACAGCTTTTTGATTTCACCAAGGATCACCGGCACGGCATAGGTGGAAAAACACACGCCCCGGCTCTCGTCAAAATTATCATAGGCTTTGATGAGCCCCACGCAGCCCGCGCTGTACAGGTCGTCATACTCCATGCCTCGCCCACGGAATCTGCCCGCACAGGCATGCACCAGCCCCAGATTCTGCGTGATGAATGCTTCCCGCCGGGTCTTATCCGTTACCATATACCGGACCGCCTTTCCTTTTTATGTAGGCTCACGCCGGGACAAACGCTTGACTAGCAGCACCTTTGTTCCTTTGCCGGGCTTTGAGGTGACCTTTACCCTGTCCATAAAGCTTTGCATCACCGCAAAGCCCAGACCGGAGCGCTCTTCCGGGTTGCCGGTGGTGAACAATGGCTGCATGGCCTGCTCCACATTGGGGATGCCAATGCCCTTATCTGTAATGGTGATGTGCACCTCCCGGTCGGGGTAGACCGCAATGGTCATGCACACCGGCCCGATCCGCTCCGGGTAGGCGTGGACGATGCAGTTGGTCACCGCCTCGGACACTGCGGTTTTCAGGTCGGCCAGTTGGGGCACGGTTGGATCATACCGCGCCAGAAAGGCCGCCGTAACGCCGCGGGCGTAGGCCTCGTTGCTGCTGAGGGAATCGAACTGGATGCGGGTGCTGTTCTCTGCTTTCATTGCGCATTCTCCTTTTCTATATTCTCCGTACAGGGGATGCCCGCCAGCCGCAGGACTTTTTGCAGCTGCGCGGGGGCGTGCTGCAACCGCAGGCTCGTGCCCAGAACGCGGGCGCAGCGCTGCCGCCCAAGGATGAGCCCGATGCCGGAGGAATCCATGAACCCTACCCCGCCAAGATCGATAATTAAGGTGCGGGGACTGCGGCTGACCAGTGCATCGTCCAGCTGCATCCGCAGGCTCTGGGCGGCATCGTGGTCGATCTCGCCCGCCAGATAGGCATACAGGGTCTCCCCTGCCGCGCTGAAGGTCACCGTTGCCATTGCTTGTCCATCTCCTTTTTTACAAAATAAAAGATCCCGTACACATAACTTCAGTGTACGGGATCTTCGGGTTATTTTTTAGAAAAAGCTGTCGGCAGCTTACGCCTTTGCCAGCAGCTCGGCAGCTTCCAGCGCTGCCGCCTCGCTGCCGCAGACCAGCAGCCCACGGCGGGTGTTGGCGTGCGCCAGCTGCACCGCCTCGTCCAGACTGGTGCAGAGCTGGGCGTCAAAGTGATACTTTGCCTTCTCGGTCAGACGCTGGGTCAGCTGCTCCTCCACACCGGCGGGCGTGACGAGATACACCTTATCAAAGGGGCTCTCGCTCATGCCGGGCATGGTGGATTTATCCTTTTTCTGTTCCTCAGGGCTCAGGCCGGTCTCCAGCGCGGAGAAGAAGGCCTCCGCCCCCTCCTCCTCGGTCAGGCCGATGATAGCGCTCATGTGGCGCACCTTGGCCATGTTCAACACGCGCAGCAGCGCGGCAGCCTGCTGCGGGGTGCGGCAGGCATCCAGAATGACCAGCGGGCGCTGGGAAAGCACCCGAATGCTGCAACGGTTGTCCACGGCAGCAATGCCATCCAGAATGGCTTCATCGGAGATGTCCACCTCTTTGCGGCAGAGCGCCAGCGCCAGCTCCACCGCCATGGCGGCGTTGCCCGCGGCGTGACGTCCCAGAAAGGCCAGCGGCACTGTGTAGCCGCCGTAGTCCACCCGGCTGGCAAACTGTTCTGCTTCCAGAAAGGTGATATCCTCCGGATCGGGCACTACCAGCTCACAGTCGCACTTGCCCGCAGCCACAACCAGCTCACTGAGCACCGCCTTGGGCTGCTCCGGCGCGGTGACGCAGATGCTTTCCTTGCGCATCACGCCGCCTGCCAATGCAGCCAGACGTTCCACCGAGCGGCTCACGCCATCCGGTCCCACCGCTGTGACGGCGCACACCGGCATTTTTGGCAGCACCGCAGCCAGACCTGCATCCGGCAGCTCTACTACCGCCAGCGTGCAGCCGGCTTCGCCAAAGCAGTACGCAGCGGCAACAAGCTCTGCCGCCTGCAAAGGCAGCTCCTCATGGGCAGCAAGGGCATCGGCGGCGCGGCACAGCAGTGCTTCGTCCACCGGCTTGCCATCCACACGGATGCGGGCAGCAAGCGGCTCGCACCCGGCATGGTAGACACCGGCACGGATCCCCTGCGCGTGCAGAATGGCTGCCAGCAGACGCGCCACCGCCGTTTTACCGGCAGTGCCTGCCACACCCACGAACTGCACCTGCTGCACCGAGGCGGGCAGCAGTGCGCCCAGCTGCGCCGGGTCGGCAAAGCCGTCCGGCAGAGCTGCAAAATACTGATTTGCCTGTTGGATGGTCATTCGTGTCTCCTTTTTATGTGATAATACAGTCCCTCGCAGGCCAACAGCAGTACGATGGCAACAAGGATGCCGGCCAGAACACCGGCAGAATCCAGCCACACATCGGTGACTTGACTGCTGCGTCCCTCCGAGAAGAGCTGAATGGTCTCATCGGTCAGCGCCGTCAGCACACCGCCCAGCATGGGCACGGTGATATGCCGCAGCGGGTGACGGCTGTACACCCGCATACAGAGCATGAGCAGAAAGCCCTCCAGCGTATACTCGCAAAAGTGTGCCAGCTTGCGCACGATATGCATGGTCAGATGCTCTGCCAGCCCCGGCTGTCCCAAGCGGCGCAGGATGATGCGCATCCACGCCAGCACCCGGCCGCTGGAGTCGGTGGAGACCGTTGCCACCGCCATGGAGTTGGAAAAGATGAACCAGATGCAGGCGATGAGTGCAACGGTAAAGACCACACGTCCCGCAATGACCCACAGTGAGGTGCGTTCCGTATCGTTATAGCGTTCCACAGTCTCAGCCCAGAGCCTTAATGCTCTGCTCGATGTTGGCCAGCTTGTCCTGACTCTTGGCGAACTTTGTGCGGATCTCCTCCACCAGAGCCGCCGGGGCACGCTCCACAAACTTGGGGTTATTCAGCTGGTTGCCGAACATGGCCATTTCCTTTTCAGCCTTGGCCTTTTCCTTGTTCAGGCGAGCCAATTCTTTCTCTCGGTCGATGAGCTCCATCATGGGGATGAAGCCGCGGGCGGCGTGGGTGGACACCTGCACCATGCCATCGGTGCTGCCCTCGTACTTTTCGGTAAAGGTCACATCGGTGGCAAAGGCAAACTTGGCCAGATAGACCTGTGCGTTCTGGAAGGGGGCTGCATCGGCAGTTTCAATGATCATGCTGGTCTTTTTTGCGGGGTGCACGTTCATCTCGGTGCGCATGGTACGCACAGCCTTGATATAATCCATCACCTTTTCAAAGGCTTCCTCTTCAGCGGCCCAGTTGTGAGCGGCGTCAAAGGTTGGCCATGCCTGCGTCATGATGGTCTCGGCAGAACCGGGCAGAGCCTGATACAGTTCCTCGGTGATGAAGGGCATGAAGGGATGCAGCAGCTTGAGCGCCTTATCCAGCACATACACCAGCACACGGCGGGCGGTGTCGGCCTGCTGTGCATCGCCGGAGTTCAGGCGGGGCTTTGCGATCTCGATGAACCAGTCGCAGTAGACATCCCAGATAAAGCTGTTGATCTTGGCAGCAGCCAGACCCATCTCATAGTGCTCCAGATTATCGGTCATGGCACCGGCCACCTGATTCAGCTTGGTCAGCACCCACTTGTCGCTCATGTCCAGCAGCTCTTCACAGGGCAGACCCGGCTCAAAGTCCTCGGGCAGGTTCATCAGCACAAAACGGGTGGCGTTCCACAGCTTATTGGCAAAGTTGCGGGCAGCCTCCACCTTCTTTTCGATATAGCGCATATCGTTGCCCGGGGTAGAGCCATCCACCAGCATAAAGCGCAGAGCGTCTGCGCCGTACTGGGCAATGACTTCCAACGGGTCGATGCCGTTGCCAAGGCTCTTGGACATCTTGCGGCCCTGACTGTCGCGGACGATGCCGTGGATGCAGACGGTGTCAAAGGGCGCCTTGCCGGTGTAAGCCAGACCGGAGAAGATCATGCGGCTGACCCAGAAGCCGATGATGTCGTAGCCGGTGACCAGCGTATTGGTGGGGTAGAAATACTTGAGGTCGGCGCTGTCCTCGTTGGGCCAGCCCAGCGTGCTGAAGGGCCACAGGGCAGAAGAGAACCAGGTATCCAGCGTATCGGGGTCCCGCGTCAGCTTTGCGCTGCCGCACTTGGGGCAGGTGCAGGGAGCGGACTTTGCCACCACGGTCTCGCCGCAGTCGTCGCAGTACCAAGCCGGGATCTGATGACCCCACCACAGCTGGCGGCTGATGCACCAGTCACGGGTGTTCTTCATCCAGTTCATATAGTTCTTGGTAAAGCGCTCGGGCACGAACTTGATCTCGCCCTTCTCCACGCTCTCGATGGCGGGCTTTGCCAGCGGCTCCATCTTGACGAACCACTGCTTGGAGACCATGGGCTCGATGGTGGAGTGGCAGCGGTAGCAGGTGCCTACCTCATGCTTGAGGGGCTCGATCTCCTTCAGGAAACCGCCCTCCTTCAGGTCAGCCAGAATGGCCTTGCGGGCTTCCAGCGTGGTCATACCTGCGTACTTGCCGCAATCCAGCACCTGAGGCTCGTTGACGGTGTTTTTGCCGGCAGCAAACAGGGCATCGGCTGCAGCCTTGTCGGCAGCGCCGGTCATGTGGCCGTCGTAGGTGAACACGCGCACAATGGGCAGGTCGTGACGCAGGCCGACCTCAAAGTCGTTGGGGTCGTGGGCGGGGGTGATCTTCACGACACCGGTGCCCTTGGTCATATCGGCGTGCTCATCGCAGACGATGGGGATTTCCTTGTTCAGCAGGGGCAGCACCACATGGCAGCCGTGCAGATGGGCGTAGCGGGGATCCTCGCCGTTGATAGCCACAGCAGTATCGCCCAGCATGGTCTCGGGGCGGGTGGTAGCCAGCTCCAGCATCTCGCCGGTCTCCTTGACCGGGTACAGCAGATGCCAGAAGCTGCCGTCCTTCTCCTCGTACTCCACCTCGGCGTCGGAGATGGAGGTGTTGCAGTGGGGACACCAGTTGACCATGCGGTTGCCGCGGTAGATCAGGCCCTTGTCGTACAGGCGCACGAACACTTCCTTGACGGCATCCGAGCAGCCCTCGTCCATGGTAAAGCGCTCCCGCTGCCAGTCACAGCTGGTGCCCAGCTTTTTCAGCTGGCTGACGATGCGGTTGCCGTACTTGGTCTTCCAGTCCCAGGCGCGCTCCAGGAAACCGTCGCGGCCCACCATCTCCTTGGTCAGGCCCTCGGCACGCATGGCCTCCACCACCTTGGCTTCGGTAGCAATGGAAGCGTGGTCGGTGCCGGGCACCCACAGGGCGGCATAGCCCTGCATCCGCTTGGTGCGGATGAGGATATCCTGCATGGTGTTATCCACCGCATGACCCATGTGCAGCTGACCGGTAACGTTCGGCGGCGGCATCACGATGGTGTAAGGTTTCTTGTCCGGATCGGCTTTCGTGTGGAAGTAGCCGCCATCCAGCCAGAACTGGTAGATACGATCTTCCACCTGACTGGGATCGTACTGCTTTGCAAGCTCTTTCATAGTGTCCTCCCAAAAATTTGATGAAGTGGGACGCAAAAAGCCGCCCCACGGAGCGTTCCATGGGACGGCTGTAAATACATGACCGCGGTACCACCCAAATTGCGCAGAAAACTCCGCGCCCCTTGATGCCCCTGTAACGTAGGGCAGACCCGAAAACGGCTTACCGGCTCAGCTCACCGCTTCTGCTCCAAAGTGACAGTGCCCCGCCGGTATCCCGCCGGGTTTTCAGCTGCCCCCGGCTCTCTGTGCGGTCCCAGACGATGCACACTCTTTTTCAACGCATTTATAAAAAGAATATAGCGTTTTTTGTGGGATTTGTCAATCAGTTTTTCAAACCTTTCACCCAACGCACCAGCTTCCATACCTTTGCACCCAGATGTGGGCAGTAACCCATCATCAGCGCCTGCAGCTTCTGGCTTTTGTGCTCCGACGGGATCTTCCACGCAGCGTGGCGGTGCGTGGAAGCCAGCTCCAGCAGTGTTTTTTCCTTTTCCGGGTCCCGCTCCGGCTGGTTGACCAGCCGGAAATACACCTCGGCGCAGGACATGATGCAGCGCTGATCCGTAGTACTGCGGAAGGGGTCCGGCTGCTCCTTTGCCAGCAGCTCGCTTGCCAGCATGACGTTCTGCCGGGCCGTATACTGCGGGAACAGATTGAAATTCTGGAACACAAGGCTGGTCGTTCAAGATAGGCATAGAGCGGGCAGTTCAAAAACGCCAGACTACCAGCCTTGAGAAATTCCATCACAAAAAACAGGGTATCCTCCCCATAAAGCAATGCCGGATCAAAACGGATATCCCGTAATATCTCCCGGTGGGTCAGCATCCGCCAGCAGTGCCCGCCGCTCCATTCCCGCATCCACGAATAATTTTCCGCCGTGATCCTCTGCGGTGCCGGGCATTCTGTCACTGTCCACAGGGACTGGTTTTCCTGTATACCGCGGTAGCGGCACATGGACATCCGGGTACCGCAGCTGCACAGGGCATCGTACAGCCATTCCAGATACTGCGGCAGCACAAGGTCGTCTGAATCCACAAAGCCGATATATTCGCCCCTTGCCACATCCAGCCCAAAATTGCGCGCCGAGGACACCCCACCGTTTTCTTTGTTGAAAATGCGCACCCGGGCATCCTGCGCCGCATAGCGCTGCATGATCTGCCAGCAGCTGTCCGGCGAACCATCATTCACAACGATCAGCTCAAAATTCCGGTAGGTCTGCGCCAGCAGGCTGTCCAAACACGCGGGCAGATACTTTTCCACCTTATAGACCGGTACGATCACCGAGATCAGGGGGCTTTTTTCTGTATTCATCCGGCTCTCCTTTTTAAAATTTCCAACCCACGCCGCTTCAGCGCTTCGTACTCCACGCTGCGCCGGTAGAGCAATACGATCACTCCTGCAAACACCGCCGTATAAAGCAGCCCGTCCAAAACAAAAACGCCGAAATTGCCCACCGGAAATCGCTTTACCCAGAGCATGGCTGCCGCCGAGACCGCCGCCACGATCATTGCACGCTTCAGGTACTCCGCAAAATAAACCCGGAGCTTCTTCTGCCATGCATCCTGAACGCCATACTTCAAAAAGATATAGGGCTCCACCCAGACACAGGTGCACAGGCTGCTGATGATGGTACCCCCGATAATGCCGACCACGCCGTACCGCTGCACCAGCGCCAGAGAGACCACCAGATTGATGATGGACTCCGCCACAGCCTTATAGCGGTCGTTCCAGAACAGCCCCATGACCTCCCGGAACAACAGGTTCGTCTGCCGCATCCGCGAGATATAGAATTCTGTCACAATGATCGCCACGGTCGTCATCGGGAAACAGTATTCCCTGCCAAACAGCAGCTCGATCAAGGGATTGAACAGCATCATCAGCCCGCCAGTCAGATAGGCAGACTGCACAAAAAAGAGAAAGTCCATCTCTTTATATACTTGGTACAGCCGGTCAGAATTTTCCAGCGCCGCAAAATTACCCACGCTGCCGGAAAAAGCCGTGGCAAACTTGTTCAGCAGGTTGTTCAGCGCGTTGAGCACCAACCGGTAATTGGAGTAAAGCCCCACCGTTGCCAGACCGATGAAGGAGGACATCAGCAGGCTGTCCGTGTTGCGCACGATGACGGTGGCCAGCTTGTGCATACTCATTGCGCCGATGTTTTTCAGGATGCCGTTCCGTTCCTCCTTTTCCGGCAGCTCCCGGCATTCCTTCAGATAGGGAAACTCCTTATCCGCCATGTGGGAGATGATGATGTTGGGTATGAACTGCACCACAAGCTGGATGGCAAGGTACAGGATAAAGTTGCCCGTCAGCAGCAACGCCACGATCTGCACGACAGTACGGATGCACTCGCATACCAGTGTCCACCCGGTGCAGATATAGCTTTTCTGGTAGGCCTGATAAATAGAGCTTTTATAGTTCAGCAGGTAAGAGCAGGCAGAGGAAAGCACATACATCATGTAGATCAGGGTGATATGCTCGATGCCCTCGCCGCCCTTGATGAGGTACGGCAAAAACGGCAGCAGCACCAGCCCGAACAGCAGCACCGAAGCTGCCACCGCCCGGTACATCCACTTATAAAGGTTCATCAGCCGCGCCAGTTTCTGCTCGTCATCCCGGGCGGCCGGCTCGTACATACTGAACACCATAGCCGTGCCGATGCCCAGCTCCGCGAAGTTAAGGATGCTGAGCACATCGGTAAACAGACCGTTGACGCCCAGATATGCCGCCGAAAGGCAGCGGATAAAAACCATCCGGCCGATAAAGGACAGCAGCATCGTCAAAAACTGCCCGCCGATGTTGACCAGCATATTGATGATAGAATAGCGTGTTCTCATGCGTTTTTTCTCTTTCTCCTCAGCCCTTGAACCCCCGCAGCCGGCTGTATGTCTGCGGTAAGCGCCACAGCAGCCAGCTTTGCAGCCAAAGCCCGCCCGGAACGTTGCAGTACTGCCGGGTGCGGCTGACCACCTCAAACTGCATCCGCAACATTTCCCGGCTGCGGGGTGCCTTGCGCAGTGCCGGTGGCTGCCGGTACACCCGGCTCACGCTGCCCATCGTAAATTTTGCTGCATTTGCCAGCGCATCGTATGCAGCGTTTTCCACAAGACAGTCCCAATACCGCTGTGCTGCCTCGGCAGCATCAAAATGGCGCAGCGTTTTATTGCCGCTCATAATGCTGCCGCCGCGCTGCACATAATAATACAGTGCTTTTGGCACCACCACGGCCTTTTGGATCTGCAAACAGACCTCCGGGATCAAAAACAAATCCTCGTTCAGCTTGCCCTCCGGGTAGCGCAGCTGTGCAAAGATGGCACGGCGGTACAGCTTGTTCCACGCAGGCTGGATCATCGAATCCGTAGCATTTTTCAGTAAATCCTGCCCGGCAAAGACCTTTTTTTCAAGACGGACGTGCATCGACTGACATGGCGCTCCCGTCTCGTCCACCTCGGCGTAATCGCACAGGGCAAGGTCCGCCCCGGTGCTTTGCACAGCCTTATACAGTGCTTCGTACATTTCCGGCGCAATGTAGTCGTCTGAGTCCACAAAGCCGATCCATTCCCCCCTTGCCGCGTCCAGCCCGGCGTTGCGGGCGGCAGAAAGCCCCCCGTTTTTCTGGTGGATCACCCGGATGCGGGCATCCTTCGTGGCAGCGGCATCGCACAGCGCAGGGCAACCGTCCGGCGAACCGTCCTCCACAAGAATCAGTTCAAAATCCGTAAAGGTCTGCGTCAGAATGGAATCAATACATTTTGGCAGATAGCGTTCCACATCGTACACCGGCACGATGATGCTGAGCAATGGTTTTTCGCAGGGCACAGTGTGTTCCTCCCTATTATTTTCAATCCGTCACCTCGGTGCGCAGGCGGGCAATGAGCCGCTCCATCAGCGCTACCCGGTTAAAAGGGGTCATCAGGTAAAAGCCGTCCGCATAGGGCGCAGCCGCCTTGGCGGCCTGCACCGAGACTTCCAAGCCCAGCTCCTCGCCTGCGGTACGGTCCAGCCCTTCAAACTTCTGGATGATGGCTTCGTCCACATGGATGCCGTTGACTTCGTTTTCCATAAAGATAGCGTTGCGCTGGCTGACCACCGGCAGGATGCCTGCCAGAATCTTTGCCCGCTCGCCCAGTGTTTCCCGGGTCTTTTTCAGGTTTTCCACCGCCTGTGCCGACAGCACCGGCTGGGTGAGAAAGCCGCTCATGCCGTTTTCCAGCTTTTCTGCGGCGCGGCGCAGCTCCACTTCAAAGTTGCGGGCGTTCAGGTTCAGCGCACCGAACACCGTGATGGGGCTGGGCATCTCCCGCCCTTCCCCGGCCAACGAAACGATATACTGCGCCAGCTTGCGGGAGTTGAACTGGTACACATTCTTCACCTCGTCCCGCTCGGCGGTGGGGATGGGGTCGCCGGTAATGGCCAGCACCTCCCGCACACCCTCGGCGTACAATCCCAGCAGCAGTGCTTTGGTGGCGTTCAGGTTGCGGTCCCGGCAGGTCATGTGGGGCAGCACGTTCATACCCAGCTCCCGGTGCACCCGGCACGCTACCAGCGAGGAATCCATCCGCGCCCGGGCAATGGGGCAGTCTGCAATGGTCAGCAGGTCGGCACCGGCGGCCTGCAGACGGCGGGCACCCTCGAGATACGCGGTCAGGTCAGCGTCCTTGGGGGAATCCAGTTCCACCGCGATGACCCGCTGTCCGGTGCGCAGCTTGCGCAAGAAGGCATCGTCCGTTTCCACTGCAGGCTTTGCCGCTGCAGCGGGCTTTGCCGCCGGGGCGGCGGGCAGCGCTTCCGGCAAAGCATCCAGCGCGGTGCGCAGGGCAGCA